>SAMEA3663112__coassemble_30_pt1 | contig 62705 bp, 44 predicted proteins | sample SAMEA3663112__metabat2_low_PE_006 | metagenome-assembled genome bin SAMEA3663112 (sample SAMEA3663112) | pig gut metagenome | biome: pig gut; feature: pig-associated habitat; material: faeces | place: Denmark | collected 2012
CTTTGCTGGAACTCCTGCATTATGCCTGGGATTTTAGGTGCTGAATAGTTACGTTAAGGGATAAATTGGAGTTCATGTGCGATTTTCTTGTGCAGTATTGACAGTATGGGCTTAATTTTATTATAATGCTTTTGTATGTCTGACAGTGTTAGTGTACTTTGCCCGGCCAAAATTAATCTTGGTCTTAGGGTTTTCCCAAAAAGGGCAGATGGCTTTCACCATATTCAGAGTATTTTTACCACGGTAAATCTTTTTGATGAGCTTAAGGTGACTGTGACTGGTGAAAGGAATACATGTCGTGTGAACGCAAGAGGTATGAAGCTTCCGGAAGAAAATACGTTCACAAAAGCATACAAAGCTTTCTGCGTGCTGACTGGCATAGACAGTGGGGTTCTTGTTGAAGTTGACAAGAAGATTCCTGCCGGCGGTGGATTGGGGGGCGGCTCAAGTGATGCTTCTTCTTTTATTCAATCCCTGAACAGTCTTTTTAAAGCACAGTTGTCTGATTCTGATCTTCTTTCATTGGCAGGTCAGGTTGGAAGTGATGTGTTCTTTTTTACCAGTGCGCTGAATGCAGATAATGGAAGGCGTTTCGGTTTCTACAGTCCTTATTGTGCTGTGGTTGGTGGCCGGGGCGAAAAAATCCATGAAATCGAGGCTCGAAATGATTTTTCCGTGCTTCTTGTAATGCCGGGGGTTGAAGTTTCCACAAAGGAAGCCTATTGTCTGGTTGATAATGCAATGAACGGCAATGTGAAGCCTTTTGATAACATGGAAGTTACCTATAGAAAGAATGTTGCAGACTGGAATTTTGTCAATGATTTTACGATTCCGGTTTGTGAGAGTTATGCTGCGGTTGGCAATGCCTTGTCTGAAATAAGAAAATGTGGTGCTGATTTTGCAGATATGTCCGGTTCCGGATCGACTGTGTTCGGAGTTTTTGAGGACAGAAAAAAAGCTTTGGCTGCAAGGGATTGCCTGGAAAAAAAGTTCCGGTGTTTCCTGGCTTAAGAATATAGGAGAGTTAGGCAGTAATTCAGTAGATGCTGGGTTTTTGTCTTATCAAATTTGCTTTCAGATTTGATCAAATAGGAGAGATTTTATGCAGATTACTGATGTTAGAATCCGCAAGGTTGAAGGCGAAGGTAAGCTTAAGGCTTATGTAACAGTAACATTTGATGACTGCTTTGTTGTTCACAATGTTAAGATTATTGAGGGAACATCTGGTTTGTTTATTGCAATGCCAAGCAGAAAAACATCATCAGGTGAATATAAGGATGTTGCTCATCCAATTAGCCCGGAATTCAGGAATGCAATTCAGGATAAGGTTCTTACTGAATACCAGGCAGGCCATGTTGAAGTAGGGCCAGGAGAAGACTGAGGAAGTCTTTGTTAATTTAGTTCTTAATTTTGGGTCGTCGTCAAGTGGTAAGACAATGGCTTTTGGTGCCATCATTCCGCTGGTTCGAGTCCAGCCGACCCAGTAGTTGAGTGAGTTTTATAAATAATTTAAAAGGAGTCCATCAAAATGGAAAAATTTGTTATTAATGCAAAGACACGTACTGAAACTGGAAAGAAATACGCAAAGGCAATTCGTGCTCAGGGTCGTATTCCAGCAGTAGCTTACAATGAAAAGGGTGAATCTTTCTTGCTTGAAATCGAAGCAAATGAATTCGAAAAGGCATGGAGATCTATTACAAAGACAACTCTCGTTACTCTCAACATTGACGGAAAGGCAAACAATGCATACATCAAGGATTGTTCTTATGATATCAAGACAGACAAGAGCTATCATGCTGATTTCCATGTAGTAAGCGGAGAAAAGCCAATCGTTGCAACAATGAAGATTCGTCTTGTTGGTACAGCAGCTGGTGTTCTTAAGGGTGGATTCATGGTTAAGCACGTTCCAGAAATCACTGTTAAGGCTCTTCCACAGGATATGCCAGAATTCATTGAAGCTGATGTTTCAAAGGTTGAAATCGGTCAGAAGCTTACATTTGCTGATCTTTCTCTTGGTGACAAGGTTACAGTTATTTCTAATCCTGCTTCAGTTATCATTACTATTGCACCTCCAAAGAAATGATTTGAATAATATCGGCGTGATTTGATTTATATAAGGCTGTCCAGTATTTTGGGCAGCCAATTTTTTTATGGAAAAACAATTTTTTGAGAATAAGGTTAGAAATTCTCTTGCTGAATGCCTGCGTAAGGATTCAAAATCATTAGAACAGATTCATACTCTTGGCTGTGCTGTTTCAGGTGGTGCTGATTCCATTGCAATGCTGTCGGCCTTGAAAGAAATTACAAAAAATACAAAAGTCCGGCTTTTATGCGTGAATGTTAATCACAATATTCGGCCTGTAGAACAGACTCTTGGAGATTCCAAATTTGTCGAGGAATTCTGCAGATTTATTGGGGTTGATTTTTTTTACTATGAAGTTGAGCCTCATAAAATTAAAAAAATATGTGATGAATCAAAAAGAAGTGTGGAAGATGTTGCTCGGGAAATCAGGTATGATATTTTTCATGAATTCATTGAAAAAGAGCATGTTGACTATCTTTGTGTCGCCCATAATTCTGATGACCAGGCAGAGACTTTGCTAATGAGATTCCTGCAGGGATCTTCTGTAGCATCAGGAATTTCATCTGTTAACGGAAAAATTTTAAGGCCGCTTTTGAATGTTTCCCGCGCAGAAATTGAGTCATATCTTTCCTTGGCTAATGTGGAATTCAGGACAGACTTGACTAATCTTGACACGGCATATTTTCGAAATAGAATCCGGCATACTGTGGTTCCTTTGCTTAATGATAAATTTCCACAATGGAAAAAATCGGCCATTTCCCATGCATTGCGAATGAAGGAAAAGGAAGATGCTCTTGAATTTTATGCTTCAAAGGCCGAAAAGTTTCTGAATGCCAGAGTTGATATGGCATCCATGAAAGTTACCATCGACAAAACCAAATTTCATTCTTTTCCAGTTGCCATAAGGCGTCTTGTTTTGTTCAGACTGTGTGACCGGTTGCTTGATGCAAGAGTTAGGCTTCCATCTTCAACCTTCATGAATCCGGTTGTCAGTGAAGATTTTTCTGGTAAAGTCACAGCCTGTGGACTTGAAATTTTCACAGACACTCAAAATGGTGATAATATTATAATTCAAAGAATCCAAAAACTAGCGACAGAAAAAGGATTCTTTGCTATAATAGAAGAAGATTGCATCAGAATCCTTAATGGTGCTTCTTTTTCATTCAGATCCCTGAACGGCGGAATCATGGTTGAATCAGAGGAAAAAAGCGTTTTTATAGAGAATCTGTCTTATCCTTTTGCAGCCAGAAGTCCATTGTGTGCCGATGAAATAATGGCATCCGACGGTTCAATGCGAAAGGTTTCCGGAATTCTTGAAAGCTGGAAGTGTGGAAGCATGAAAAATGATCTTTTGATTATTGAATCCATGTTTTCAAGAGACAGTAATTCTTCTCAGAAAATTGTTGCTCTTCTGGGATTTCATCTGGGTTTCCGTAACTGGATTGTGAAGTGAACTCCTTGAAACTGATGCTTTTGGATAGTGTGAATGAAAACTGGTAGAGGTTATGTATGAAAAAACTTTTTTTGTTGTCTGTGATTTCTTTACTTTCTCTGGCATTTGCCCTTGATCCAATTCATTCTTCTGATAGCTTGCGTGATTCTGCAGACAAGGCCAATAGAAGAACTGCCTTAAGATGCCTTAACAACGCAACCAATTATTTTGCCGACAAGAACTGGGAGGCTGTGGTTTCTCAGGTGTCTTTAGGGATTGCATATGATGATTCCATTTCTGATCTGTGGTATATTCTTGCTGCTGCCGACATGGCTCTTGGATACACAAGACAACAGCTTGCTCCCATGCTGGAAAAATCCCTTACTTTGAATAACTGGGTAAACTATAATCGTGATAATGCCAGACTTATGTATGCTGACATTCTTTCTGATACTGGAAATCTTTCTCAGGCTCTTGAAATTCTGGATTCAAAACCAATGCTTTATTCATCTGATGCTGAATACATTCGAATCAAAGTTTATTACAGAATGGGTGATGGAGTTTCAGTTTCCAAAGCAAGAAACAAGATTGATGGTGCAAGAAAAATTTATTCTTCTGATACAAGATTTCCATTGATTTTCTTTAAGCATGAATCTCCAGACAGCATGGATCCGGATGTTAAGAGATTGTCCTCATATTTTATTTCAAGAATAGCCCAGTATGCTGAGGCCGCTCCGGACAAGGATGCAGAACTTGAAATTTATGCAGCGTCTTTTGCTCAGGGTGAGACAAAGATACATCTTTTGAAGTCATTTTCTGCTCGAGGTCTCAGTCATCCTCTTTATGCAAGGGAAGCTCTTGCAGCTGGAATTTTAGGAGAGCAGGATTCATTTGAATATATTGAAAAGTTTGCTGACAATGAGATCGACTATGATATTCTGGTCAGCTTCATTAGTATGCTTAAAGACAGTGATGTTCTTTCGTATGCCAGGGAATACTTTACTGCATTTGGTGGAACAATTCTTCGTGATACTGATGATGATGGCCTTTTGAATTTAAAGGCAAAATTCATGCGTGGCCGTTGTTCTCAGGTTTCCTACGACAAAAATCAGGATGGACAGGATGAATGGGTTGTAAAATGCGACTTTGGAAATCCAGTTTCAGGAAGTCTTTTTGGCAGGAACATGGATTTTACCTGGTCATCTTTTCCATATCTTGGAAGTGTTGCATTCAACATGGATAACACTCAGGCTATGGCAAGGGAAACCTTTTCAATTGTGGGCGAGTCATTGAAGTGGACGCCATTGCAGATGGGAAAAGAAAATTTTATTTCCAAAAAACTTAAAATGGAATTCTTTTTCCCGGAAATCTCTGAAACTTCTTCTGAGCTTACAAATAACATGCTTCTTGATTGTGCCTCTGACTTTGAGATTGAATCAAATCGTGAAAATGGAGGAAGAATTCATTTTGTTCTTCTGAACGGAAATGTACAGACTTCATTGTATTATGATGCTCAAAACAGATTGTATGCTCAGGCTCAGTTTGAGAACAATCTTCCTGTTTTGCGTGTTGTTGATGCTGATTCTGACGGACTTTTTGAAACCACAGAATTTTATGCAGTTGATGAGAAGGGTGATATGGAAGTTCATTCTCTCAGTGACGAGCGTACTGTAATGAAAAATCTCTATGGCGTTCCTTCAGATGCAAGTGAGTTTTATCTGAAGATGATTCAGATTGATTCCAATGCAGATACTGTTCCTGATTTTACGGAGGAGTATCTTCCACATGGTGGTAGAATTACATCATGGGATGTTGATGGGTCTGGAAACTGGAATGTGCGTCATGTTATTTATCCAAAATCTCAGAATGGATCTGTTAAGGAAGAATCTATGTTCTATTCACCGGTAAAGAATCAGCTGGTTTGTGTTGAATGTGTTAATGGAGTTCCACAATCAGTAAAGAATGGAGATTCCATTCTGAATGTCATTAAGTGCCGGGACTATGATTTTTACTGGATTTGTTCTGGCAGCACAGTTGTTGATGACGATAAGCTTTCAGATTTTTCAAAAAAAATAAGAAATTTTATTAACCATTCAGTGACTCAAGGTGTTTCAACTATAGTGGACGATGAAACCTATAGAGCTTTGTTTGTAAGAGTCGGTAACGTAAATTATGCTATGCTCATAGATCGTGAAGTTGATCCAGATAATTTTGTGATTAATGGAAATATAGAATGATTGTCAAATTAAAAAAAATACTTTCTGTTGTGATGATTGCCGGGGAGATTGTTTTTGTTTCCTGCAAGTCATCAGAAAATAAAATTTATTTTTCAAATGTTGATTATACAGAGCTTGATGCAGTTAATGATGAAATACGTTTGATCAGGTCAAAAATTGAAAGTGAAAGGATCCGGTCATTGTGGAAAGCCAAGTTGATGTCTGATAATCTTCCTGGCAACGAGGATGCTTCCAGACTCCTTGAAGATTGTATTTCTTCTGTTTCTAGCCATCTTAAAAAATTATATGATGAAAAAAAATATCTTGATTCATTAAGATATTCTTCTAGTCTTGAAGCCATTGGTGTTCCTGCAGAAAAAATATCTGTTTCCAGTTTAAGGCTTGAAAAACTTGTTTCAGGCAACATGATTTCACTTTCCGAAAAATCCAGCAAGGCAAAGGTTTCTGATATGATAAAGGGAACCGTTACTGTCTTTGTTGACAAGGGTATCAAAATCCAAAAAGGAATAGGATATGCTGATGCTGTCCTGGGTAGTGGTTTTTTTATCACGAAAGACGGCTACATTGTTACAAATCATCATGTTATCGAAGATATGGTCAACAAGGAATATGAAGGCTATTCACGGCTTTATATAAAACTTGCCGAGGATCCTGACACGAGAATTCCTGCCAAGGTTGTTGGATATGATTCAACTTTGGATCTTGCCTTGCTTAAAACTTCCATTGAGGCACCCTATGTTTTTTCCCTGGGTAGCAGCAATGATCTTAGTGTTGGTGACCGGGTTTCTGCTATTGGTTCTCCTTTGGGTCTTGAAAAAACCCTCACAAGTGGAATTATTTCTTCCGTTGACAGACAACTTCTTACTGTTGCAAGTGTTTTTCAGATTGATGCAGCCGTTAATTCCGGTAATTCTGGAGGACCATTGATTGATGAGCAGGGAAAGGTTCAGGCTGTTGTTTTTGCTGGAGTTCAGTACAGGCAGGGACTTAATTTTGCTATTCCTGTTGAGTATCTCAAAAACATACTTCCATATCTTCTTGATGGTGGGGAATTTGTTCACCCATGGATGGAAGGGTACGGAAAAACAAAGCGTCTTCCAGGATCTGGTGCAAAGAATGAGGGTGTTGCCATAATGTATGTTTTGCCGGGTGGAAATCTTTCACGAGCTGGCATCCAGGAAGGTGATGTAATAAAGGCAATTAACGGAAATAAAATATATTCTCTTGATGATATTCATTCTTTTTGCATGCTTAACCGAAGTGATTCAATTGTTAAGGTTTCTGTCATGGGAAAGGATGAAAAACTAAAGGATCATTTTGTCTATTTGTCGGACAGGCCATATTCTCCGGGATATGAATTCTACATGCATGATCTTTTTGAAAGTGCTGCTTATCCGATTCTTGGATTCAGGTTGACTCCCGCATCAGAAAACAGGAAAAAGTTTTTTGTTTCAACTGTTATGAAGGGATCTGTTGCCGATTCAACTGGATTCAGTGAAAATGATTATATTGAATTGATGGACATAAATTTTTCTGAGAAAAAAGAATCAATTTATGTTAGACTCTATGCAAAGAAAAGAAAGAATGGTTTCCTTGATGGGGGACTTGCAATGCCGGCTCCTTTGGATGGTCCATTTTATTTCTAAAAATTATATATTGATAACTAATGCTGCCAGTTTCTTGGATGCATGATTTTAAGGATTAACTGATGAAAGATTTGAAGTACAAGCGCAATTTCTGTATTACGGCTCATATTGACCATGGAAAGTCTACTTTGGCTGATCGTCTTATTCAAAGTGCAAAGATTATTGAAGATCGCCAGATGATGAATCAGATTCTGGATAATATGGATATTGAGCGAGAGCGTGGAATCACAATTAAAAGTCAGGCTGTTACAATTCCTTATCATGCAAAGGATGGAAATGATTATGAGCTTAACTTTGTTGATACTCCCGGTCACGTTGACTTTAGCTATGAAGTTAGCCGTGCAATTGCTTCTTGTGAAGGGGCTCTTCTTTTGATTGATGCCACTCAGGGTGTTGAAAGTCAGACTGTAAGCAATATGTATCTGGCTATGGAACAGGATTTGACTATTGTTCCCGTTGTAAACAAGATAGATCTTGCCAGTGCTGATGTTGAAAGCGTCAAAAAGCAGATTGACAAGGATCTTGGTCTTGACAGTTCTGATGCTCAGCTAGTCAGTGCAAAAACAGGCCAGGGAGTTGAAGATTTGCTTGAGGCAATCGTGAATCTTCTTCCACCACCTGAAGGTGATGTTAATGCACCTCTTAAGGCTTTGATATTTGACTGTCACTATGATGAGTATCGTGGTGTTGTTGTTCATATTCGCGTAAAGGATGGTACAGTAAAAACCGGCGATGTCATCAAACTAATGAGCAGCAACACAGAATACAAGGTTGAAAAGTGCGGAATATTCAAGATTAACTACGAAGAAACTGGTGTACTTGAGGCTGGTGATGTTGGTTATATTATTGCCGGAATTAAAACTGTCCAGGATGTTCGGGTTGGAGATACGGTTACTTTGTCGGAAAACCCTGCTTCAGAACCTCTTGCCGGATTTAAGGATGTGAAACCGGTTGTTTTCAGTTCTATTTATCCTATTGATTCCAATGACTATGAGGAACTAAAGGAAAGCATGGAAAAACTCCAGCTTAATGATGCTTCTCTTGTTTATGAAAAGGATAATTCTCTTGCACTTGGTAATGGTTTCCGCTGTGGATTTTTGGGATTGCTTCATCTTGAAATTATTCAGGAACGTCTTGAAAGGGATTTTGATCAGGTTGTTATTTTCACTGCACCAAGCGTAAGGTACAAGGTAAAGCCTCAGGGAAGGGATGAAATATTTGTTGACAACCCTGCTGACTATCCGGAGGGTAAAATTGAATACTCTCAGGAACCTTATATAAATGCAACCATTATTACCCCAAGCGAATATTTGGGGCAGATCATGGAACTGTGCAGAATGAAACGTGGAACACAGAAAAACATGCAGTATCTGGATGAAAAAAGAGTTGAATTGACTTATGAGATGCCCCTTGCTGAGGTTTTGTTTGATTTCTATGACAAGCTTAAGTCATATTCAAGAGGTTATGCTTCATTTGATTACGAAGTTACAGATTATAGGCCTACTGATCTTGTTAAGATAGATATATTGATTAATGGAAAGCCTGTTGACGCTCTTGCTCAGCTTTGTTTCAGACAGAATTCCGTAGAAAGGGCAAAGCAGGTATGTGACAGACTTAAGGGAGAAATTGCCCGTCAGCAGTTTAAGATTGCAATCCAGGGTGCTATTGGAAGCCAGGTTATTGCTCGAGAAACAGTTAATGCAGTTCGAAAAGATGTACTTGCAAAGTGTTATGGTGGTGATGTTACTCGTAAGAGAAAGCTCCTTGAAAAACAGAAGGCTGGTAAGAAACGCATGCTTATGGCAGGAAATGTTGAACTTCCTCAAAGTGCATTCCTTGCTGTTTTGAAAGAAAAGGAAGATAACTAATTTTTTTCAAGACACTGAATTTCTAAAAATAGCCGTTTTTTTTAAACTACAGGAATAGGATTAATTATTTTAATTTTAAACCTGTAGTTTAATTTTTTTTGTGTAATTTAGAATTAAAATATTTATTTGTCTTTCATTTCGAACATAAGATTATTTATGAATAAAATCGAAAGAAATTTGATGCTTATGTTTGGCCGAAATGTAAAATTTTACAGAATGAAAAATATGATGACACAGGAAGAGCTGGCTGAGAAATCCGAGTCATCACCCGTTTGCATTTCAAACTATGAAAATGGTGTGAATTTTCCTTCAGCAAGAACAATGGTTCTCTTAGCTCATGCACTGAATGTAAGTGTTTTCATGCTTTTTGTTGATGGGGAAGAGTGGGCTGAGAAATTAAGCTCCTTGATGGAAGATAGATTGACAGAAATACTGGGACAAAAAAAAAGCACGGAAACTAAAGATTTCCGTGCATAAACATAATGGCTGGATGGAGGTGGCGGGAATCGAACCCGCGTCCATGTAAGCAAACCAGGCATCTCTACAGGCTTATTGAAGCGAGGTATTTTTCGAGGAAAGGTAGCGGCTTCAAAGGCGTCTTTCCCTTATTCCGGAAGAAGTCCCCAATACAGCCCGGACACTGCACTAAGCTAGTTCCTGTTTGTGACAGAACATCCTGACGCTAGGAACAGCGCACCAGGAGTTCCGGCTCAAAGCTACAATTAAGCAGCGAGAGCGAACTGTTCGTCTGAAGAATATTCTTCTTCTCTACGTTTTGCAGTTATTGTTTTGTCAGTTCAAGGCACCTTCACGCCTACCTGCAACACAAGATTTCTCTTACTTGTCGAAACCTGTACATCCCCAAAAATAGCTGCCCAAAGTGAGCAGCTCATTAAATTACTCGTCTACAGAAACACCGTGGCGTTTCTGCTGGTAACGCTTAAGCATTGCTACACCATTTCTCTTGTCGTTGTAAACAAAGCCACCGTTCCAATATTCGAGAGCAGCGAACAATGCATTTCCACCGTCCTGCTCATCTGATTTCTTTGTTCTGAATGAAACAAAGTTAGTAAGTTCTTCAAAGTTCGAATGATGCAAACAGTCAAGACGTTTTCGGTTGAACTCATTCCACTTTTCAAGATCCTTGAATCCTTCTCCTTCGTCTTCAACAATAATGTGAGCATGTGTAGCACTGAAAGAATACCAAATATGAACCTTTTTGTTCAAATCACAGTTATTACCGTGCTTAACAGCATTCTTGATTACTTCACTAATCTGCTGCTCGAGAAGGTTAATTTCCTTGATTTCGAGAGGAGCAGACTGTACGATCAAAAGTGTAAAGTAACGAATCTGTCTGAAATTTGATGGAAATTCTTTATAGAGCATGTTTGTCTTGTCAAACAAAGGGTCGTTTCCGTCAGCTTTAAGTTCTTTTAATTCTTCCATAGTTACACCTCGCTGATTTATTCATTGATCATGAGCAATGCTTCTTCTACGCTGTTAGCAATAGGGAAGTAGCCCATCAATTTAGTAAGTTCAATAACCTTTTTTACTGATCCATGAACATTTGAAATGTAAAGCTTTAAATTCATCTTCTTGATTGTAGAACAAATGTAAATAAGAGCACCGATTCCAGACGAGTCAATGTAGTCAACCTGTTCAAGATTGATTACGAATGATTTTACGTTCTTTTCAAGCATCTTCATTACAAGTTCCTTGAGCTTGTAAGAATTATACAAGTCCATTTCACCATTGACATCAATGATGTAGACTTCTCCATTCTTCCTTATTTTAAGTTCCATAAGTTTTTCTCCTTATCTCTCAAAATTTTCTAGAATTTTATAACGAGCAGCGAGAGATCGTCGTGCTGACTGTTGCCGCCTATAAACTTCTTAACATCATCTTTAACAAGCTTAGCTATATCCTTTCCAGAAGCTGATGCATGTTCCTTTACAATCTTGAGCAATGTATCAACTGAATACTGCTGACCTGCATCATTTAATGCTTCAACAAGACCATCAGTATAAGTAAAAAGAATATCATCTGTTTTTACATTTTGCAAGACATCTGTGTAAGTTGAATCCTTTGCAACACCAATTGGTTCACTTGCACTGGAAATCTTTGTAACACTCTTGTCTTCGCTGTTATAGTAATAAACCGGTGTGGTTCCGCCTGTTGCGATTTCAGCTGTCTGAGTTGTTGGGTCGTAGTTAATGAGGGCACAGGATGCGAAATGGTCTGTGCTGAAGTTTTCTGCAGCAATTCCGTGGTTGACCCATTCAAGGATAGTTCCTGCAGATTTTCTTGTGTTTACGACAAGGTGAAGCATTGCGTGAAGCATTGACATTACTACTACGCTGTTCATTCCTTTTCCTGCAACATCACTCATTACGAAAGAAACCCTGTCCTTGCGCGAAACGATTACGTCATAATAGTCTCCGCATACACCGTCTGCAAGTGAGAAAACTGTTCCAATCTTGATGCCTGGAATAGCAGGAAGCTTTTCAATGTGGAGCATTTTCTGGATGCTTGTTGCAATTTCAGCTTCCTTGATAAGATTGTTGTGTTCCATGATTTCTTTCACGGAAATAACGCTCTTTACAGAGTTAACTGCAAATGCTGCAAGTTTCTTTACTGTATCAAATTCTTTTTCTGTGAATGGCTCACTCTTTTTATTCCTTGAGAATGCCAGAAGACCAATTACAGCTGCCTTTGTCTTGAGAGGAACGAAAATGTAGCTTCCGCACTCAAGGAATTCTTCCGGTCCATTCTGATAGATTCTTACGTCTGAAACAGGTTTTGTTACTAATTCAGGTTTTCCTGACACTGCTACTTCACCAAAAATATTATCCCTGAGAGGGAATGTTGCAAACTTGAAGCTTGTTGCAACTCTGATTGGCTTGTGAGGCATGTCACTAGGAAGTTTGTATGGTGGAGGGAAGTCTCCGTCAAATGATTTTACTGCAATAATATCTTCGAAATCGTCAATAAGAAGGATTGCTCCTCCGTCAGCCTTGATTTCATCCCGGATTGTCTTGTTGATGTGGTTTAGAAGAAGTGACATTCCGTCTTCATCTGCAAATGCTTCTGCTGATTTTGCAGAAAAGTCATAGCTAAGTTCCAGAATATGTGAATCTTCTTCCGTAAGCTCCATTGAAGAAACAGGTGTGCTTAAGTCAGCATTCTGCTTTTCAATGGCAGCATTATATGAATGAGGAACAAGCTTTTCAATTTTTTTTGGTTCACATGTGCACAGCACAATGCAGTATGGAACAACCAGGAGAAATGCAACTACAAGTGACAGGCCGAAAATCAGGTTTGCTGAAGAGTCTCCGTTCAGAAGATGTGTTCCTGTATAAAGGCTTCCACCAAAGATGATGAAAGTTGAGAGGAATGCAATGAAACTTACTCTTGCCGTGCTCTTTTTCTTGATTCCCATGAGCAGGAAGAAAACAATCAAAGCAATTATCGATATAGCAAAAGGTGGCACATAGGCATATTCATCGCTTAAAATCAAAATAAACTCCTAAATACTTAATAATTTTAACATTGAAATATCTAATCGTCAAGTTTTTATAGTGATTTTGGAGATTCCTTGCGCAACTGTTATTCTGCTGGGGAGAAATCTCAAAATCAATTTTTTCCTGGTGCAATCTGCAGACTATTTTTTAAGGAGCCTGTGCTTTGCCAGCATGTTTTTTATGAATTTCACGAAGAAATTTGTTTTGTACTGCCTTGAAAAATCATCAGCTGCCTTGTCCAGGGTGAAGTCATTTCCGTATTTTTGCTTAACTTCATCCCAGTACTTGATGAGAAAGACGTAGAGGTCACTTCTTGTTCTGCCCTTGAATGATTTGAGGATTCTTCGTGATTCAATTACGTCAATTACAGGTTTGTAAACGTTTTCGAACCAGGCTCTGACAGCATCTTCCATGTCGATTTCATCCTTGAGGTGTTCGTTCATATAGTATTTGTGACAGAGTATGTGGTTGTAGATTACATCGTATTGACCCGGAGTGGTAAAGTCCAGGCACCAGAAGTCTGTTATGTCACCGAAATTTGTTTCCGTGTAAAAGAGTCTTTTCTCGTATTCGATGACCTGCTTGATCATTTGTTCCTTTGATGTGCTTGGCTTGAGCCTTATTTCGCTTTGCAGGCTGACAACTTCTGCATCGATGAATTCTATTCCCTGTGCCTTTGCTACGGATACTCTGTGATTGCCGTCCCGGACAAAATATAGACCGCCCAGTTCATACAGGCTGATTGGAGGCAGGGTTATGTCCTGGTAGTGAGCAAGATCAACTCTTTCCCATCGGGATTTAAGGAAGTTGCTTTTTGGAAGAAAATGATTGTCGAAGTCGTTGTATCTTCCCTCGCTTCCGACTATGAGCTCAATGGGAACTGTCTGCATTCCCTTGTAGACTTCATTATTTGGCTTGAGGAGTTTTTTTACTTCGCCCAATGAAATGAGCCTGGCTTCTTCCGGGTTCAATAAGTGTTGAAGTTCGTTGAAGAGAGCCTTGTTTCTTGCTTTTGTAAAGTCCTCATCTGTCTGAGGAGATAGAAATGTGTGCGCCAATTTTATTTCCTTTTTCAAAATTTGGTTCAAAATCCACAATGATGTGACTGTATGCATTTACAACGGTCGTATTGTGGCTTACGGAACATCTGGTTGCCTGCAGGTCATACAGGTGAATGTGTCCGTGTATCAGGAGAGCCGGTGAAAATCGCCTTATGAACCAGTTAAAGCATTTGAATCCCTTGTGGCATGGATCTTCCTTGTCGTGAATGTGCCTTGGTGAGGCATGGGTCAGGAATACATCGCAGTATCTCCCGTGTCTGATCTTATTCCACAAAAGCCCCGGAACCAATCTCAAAAGCTGAAAAAACATCTGAGTGTTGGTAAATTGGTCTTCTCCATTGTTGTATCTTATGCTACCGGAAACCCCTGTTACAAGAAGCGGTGTTGTCTTTCCGTTGGGAAGGGGGAATCTGAGGTTCCTGCAGCGGATGTTCTTGTTGCTGGCATAATCAGCTCCGTGACAGTGCTTGAACTGGTTTGACGGGCTCGAGAAGTCAGGCTGAACCGGCTGTGATTTGTAGTATTTGTATTCTTCCAGGTCGTGGTTACCGAAAACAAAGAATGTGGGCTTGTTCAGGGTATCAACCACAAAATCCACGTAATCCATGGAAAGATCTCCTGCACAGAATACGGCATCAACATCACCGTAGCGGTCCTTTACTGAGGTTGAGTATACCAATGGATCAATCTGATCTGAAATGCACAGGAATTTCATGCTATGTTCCGGTTTAGAAGCTTATTTTCTTGAAATGTTCTTCAAGCTGGGTTTTTGAAACCAGGATAATCGGTCTGTTTTCAGTGAATGCAACGGCTCCATGGGAGAATTCAGAACTTGCGAACATGATTCCCTTTACGTAGCCTCTCTGTTTTACTGTATCTACAAGTCTTCGCACGGTTCCTTCTTCAATTACGTCGGTTGAGCGGTAGAACTGGCATAGGAAAATCTGCTGCTTTATGTTCATCCAGTTTTCCTTTTTTTCTTCTGTCGCAAGCATCTGGCACCCATACTGTGTGGGCTCAATTTTCTGGCACTGGAGATTGAATGCAACCATTGCAACTTTCTTGCACAATTCCATGAATCCCTGGTTGTTTGAAGTGAGGTATTCCTTGATTCCGTCGTTTGTTTCAAGTTCCTTGTACTGATCGAGTTTTGTTGCAACGTCCTTGAACTTTGCGTTGACCTTGAAAATTGTTTCCCACTGTTCAATGGCCTTGTCAATTTTTCTTGCCTTTTCATAGCAGTTTCCGAGGAAGTAGCGTGCATAAAGAACATCCTGGGATTTAAGGTCCTTGGAAATTGTTATGACTCTCTGGAATGCATCTATGGCACGGTCGTTCTGGTCTGCCATCATGAGACAGGTTCCCTTTTCAATGAGGGCCTTCATCTTGAGCTGAGGGTCTCTTTCTGATTTTTCAAGAAGCTTGACCGCAGTTGACAGATCCTTTGTTTCCTTGCAGAGCTTTCCAAGAAGATAGTAGTTCTCATGGTTTTCAGGGTTCAGCTTTACTGATGTTTCCAGTGCCTGCTTTGCCTGCTTGTAGTTCTTTGCCCTGAGAAGAAGTCTTCCTGCTGCTGTGTAAGGCTTAGGGTTCTTTTTGTCTGACATGATGGTTTTCTGGTAGAATCCCATGGCAAGCTTTGCGTTTCCCTGCTTTTCATAGATTTCGGCAGCCTTGAGGTTGTTGTCGGAATTGTTTGGCTCAAGTCTTGTAAGAAGCAGATATTCCTTAAGGGCTGAATCATCCTGATTGAATCTTGCGTAAAGAGCACCCATGTCCTTTCTGAATTCGATTTCGTTTATTTCTCCGTTGAAGAGGGCATTCATGTTTACAGTCTTGTATTCCATGTATGCCAGCTCGTACTTTTTGTCGGCAAGATATGCTTTTCCAAGATAATAGTGTGCCAGGTAGTTTCTTGGATCCTTTGTTATGATTGCCTTTGTTGTCTTTTGCGCCTGCTGGAGTTTTCCGTCCTTAATGAGTTTTGGAACAGCGTCCAGTTTTGACGGAGATGCAATATTCTTGACAATAAAGATGACTGCAGTAATGATGACTGCAAATAGCACGGCAATTATTACAACTGATGTTATTCCCATTTATTCCCACCTGATGGCAGCATCGTCGTGATGCCGACAAGTAAAAAGTATTTTGATGCTTCAATTTTTTTCTGAGTGACACATTGATGCTGATTGCCCCATAGCAAGAAAAAACTCGGGGCCATTCACTAGATAATCTAGTACTAAAAAAATATACATACTTTTGTATGAAGTGTCAAAGAGTCAGACCCTTGTTGCATTTCAAATAAGGGCAATAAATTGAATGTTTTTCTACAATATTATATATTTTGTTATAATTACATATTTTATTATAAGACAGTATAATTTTTCATGGCAATTCTGGAATCATATTCCGGATGCCATTAATGAATAGGGGCGGTTTTGTTATGGATAGGGAACAGAAAAAAATCGGATTTTTCCTAAGCCTTGCTATAGCTTTCTTTTCTGGAACTGCATATTGTCAGTCTGATAATTTTGTGACTGGAGAAAAACTGTTCAAGGAAAACAGGGTTGAGGAATGCGTTCCTTTTTTGAAGAATGCAATTAATGAGGGCGGGTCACCAAAGGCTTATCTGTATCTTTCTCTTGCATACTATCAGCTTGAAATGTATCAGGAGAGTCTTGATGTTTGTTCAGACGGAATGAAAGTTTCCGGGACAGACAAAAAGATTCTTGCATTTAATGCTGGTAATACATGTTTTGCAATGGGTGACTACTATACGGCAGAAAGATGGTATTCTCTGGCTATTGCCGCAAACAGGCTTTATGCACCACCTGTGCTGAACAGGGCAAATGCTGAGCTGAAGCAGGAAAAATATTCACAGAGCCTTGCCGATTACAAGCTTTATCTTGATCTTTCTCCAAATGACAGGCAAAAACCGGAAATCGAGCAGATAATAATTCTTCTTGAGGGATGGGAAAAAAATCAGCAGGCAAAACTTGCCGAAGAGCAGAGACTCAAGGAAGAGGAAGCGAGAATTCTTGCAGAGCAGAACAGACTGCTTATGGAAGATCAGAAGGCGGCCAGTCTTAAGGCTGAACAGGAGGCACGTGAGGCTGCCTATAATGCCAAGCTGGCAGAAAATGCCGCACTCATGGAGCAGCAGAGACAGGCTTTTGAGAAAATGCTGGAGGATCAGAAACGCTCTCAGGAAGAAGATCGCCGGAGAGCAGAAGATGATGCCAGAAGAAGAGCAGAAGAGGATGCTGCACGAAGACGCAAGCTTTTGGAAGATGTTGCAGCTTCATTGCAGGATTCAGAAACATCAAATATGAACGCGGGAGCAGAGGGGACTGTAGATTATGGCTACGAATCAGAACTTGAATAAAGACGAAGAAAAAAAGACCGTAAAGAAGACATCATCAAAGACGACTGAAACTAAGGCAGCAAAAACAATAAAAACTGCAAAGTCTTCGGAATCAAAAAAAACTTCTGCATCAGCAGGAACTGGAAAAACTACGGTTAAGGCAACTGCAGCAAAAGAAAAAACTGCAAAATCAACATCAGCTGCAAAAACTTCAACTGGAACAAGAAAAGCAGCAGTAAAAGCCACTGGAGCTAAGGAATCTCCGGTAAAAGCTTCTGCCGTAAAATCAACGCAGGCTTCCAGATCAGCTTCTGGTTCATCAACAGCTGGAACAAGGAAGACTGCTGCAAAATCCACTGCAGCCAGGGCAACGGCATCAGGATCAGCAGGAGTAAAGTCAACGGCATCAAAGGCATCTGCGGCAAAAAAATCAGCTGCTTCAAATGCAGTTTCAGTTTCAAAAACTACAGGTTCAGTTTCAAAAAATGCAGGGGCAGGAAAAGAAGAAAAGTTAGCTGGTCAGATTGTACCTGCAAAAACAGTAAAGGCTGAACAGGCAAAAAACACTGCGTCTCCAGATTTGGATTCAAGCAGATATGGTGTGATGGTGAAAAGAGAATCGGCTTCTCCATTGAGTGATGAACTTACCCTTCACAGGCAGACTCACTTGCTGTCACTTGATGCTGTACCGGAAGAAAATCAGGAAAAAAAAGATGCTGTTCCTGATTCATTAAGAATTTCACCAGAAGAGAGAAAATCTTGGAATGAATCTCCAGAAAGCAATAAGGAAAGCGGAAAAAAGAAAAAGCTTGCAGCCCTATTGATGGCACTGCTTATGCTTATTGGCGGGGGAATTTTTATTGGTGTTAAAACCCAGTGGTTTGGACTTGCATCAGTTAACTATGCTGAAATGGATGTTGAGGATGCACTGGCTCTTGCAAGAAAACTCATTGATGAGGGAAATTATCTTGAGGCACTTAAGGTTTTAAATTCAATTGATGTTCGCGGAAACGATGACTTTGCCAGGGACTTGAGACAAAGAATCCAGCAGTTGATGGATGAGGCATTTCAAAAGGCAGTTGAGGCTGGACAGGCACAGGCTGTTTTTAACTATATTCAGGAACTTATTGACCAGGGAAAAATTACTGAAGCCCTTAATCTTCTTATGTCACTTAATGCCAATGGAAAGGATGATGAATCAAAGGCTCTTCGTGAAAAGATTGATTCACTTATCAAGGCTTGTGTTGACAAGGCAATAGCTGATGGAAGAGCAAATGAAATAATTGATCTTGCCCAAAAATATATTGATGACGGTGAGTATGCAAAGGCACTGAAGCTTTTGAATGCTCTTGAAATAAACGGAAAGGACGAGGCATCAAAGGCACTGCGGGAAAAAATCAGCTCAATGAAAAAGGATGCAGTTGAGAAGGCTATTGCTGACGGAAAGATTGACCAGGTGCTGGACATGATTCAGCAGATGATAGACAACGGAGATTATGCAAAGGCACTGAAGCTTTTGAATGATCTTGAGATAAACGGAAAGGACGAGGCATCAAAGGCACTGCGGGAAAAAATCAGCTCAATGAAAAAGGATGCAGTTGAGAAGGCTATTGCTGACGGAAAGATTGACCAGGTGCTGGACATGATTCAGCAGATGATAGACAACGGAGATTATGCAAAGGCACTGAAGCTTTTGAATGATCTTGAGATAAACGGAAAGGACGAGGCATCAAAGGCACTGCGGGAAAAAATCAGCTCAATGAAAAAGGATGCAGTCGAGAAGGCTATTGCTGACGGAAAGATTGACCAGGTTCTGGACATGATTCAGCAGATGATAGACAACGGAGAATATGCTGATGCACTGAAGCTTTTGAATGATCTTGAGATAAACGGAAACGACGAGGCATCAAAGGCACTGCGGGAAAAAATCAGCTCAATGAAAAAGGATGCAGTCGAGAAGGCTATTGCTGACGGAAAGATTGACCAGGTGCTGGACATGATTCAACAGATGATAGACAACGGAGATTATGCTGATGCACTGAAGCTTTTGAATAATCTTGAGATAAACGGAAACGATGAGGCATCAAAGGCACTGCGGGAAAAAATCAACTCAATGAAAAAGGATGCAGTCGAGAAGGCCGTGGCTGACGGAAAGATTGACCAGGTTCTGGACATGATTCAGCAGATGATAGACAGCGGAGATTATGCTGATGCACTTAAATTGCTTGAATCAATTGAATTAAATGAAAATGATCCAAAGTCAAAGGCTCTTCGTGAAAAACTTGAGGCAATGAAAAAGGATGCAGTCGAGAAGGCCGTTGCCAGTGGAAAAACTGATGAAATTGTTGATTTTATAGAGTCACTTCTTGCTGACGGAAAGGCTACTGACGCTCTCAAGTATCTGGATTATCTTGGTGATGGATCGAAAAACCCTCTTTCAAAGGAATTGAAGGATAAAATTGATTCTCTTAAAAAAGATGCAGAGGTTTTGAAAGAAGCTGAGAATCTTTCTGTTGATGAGCAGATTGATCTTGCAAGAAAAATGATTGCTGATGAGCGTTATGAGGATGCCCTGAGACTATTGAATTCCATCAAGGTTGAGGGAGACAGCGAAAAGGCAAGAAGACAGCGTGACGAAATTGAATTCCTTAAAAAGGAAATCGCGCGCTTAAAGAAAGAGGCTGCGGATGGTGCAAAGAAAAGTGGAGTTAAGCTTGCTGACATTGGATTTGATGAAAACGGAAACAAACTTAAGACACCACAGGAAATAGCAAAGGAAAAGGCTCTTCAGGAAGCTAAGGAAAAAAAGCAGAAAGAAGAAGCTGAGCGAAAGGCAAGGGAAGAGGAACGTCAGAAGAAAATTGCTGAAGAGGCTCAGGCAAGAAAGGAAGCTGCCAGAAAAGCAGAGGAAGCCAGGCGTCTGGAAGAAGAAAAGAAGGCTGCAGAAGAAGCCAGAAAAGCTCAGGAAGAAGCAGACAGACTTGCTGCCCTTGAAGCAGAGAGAAAGGCTGAAGAGCAGAGAAAGGCTCTTGAAGAGGCCAGAAAGGCAGAGGCTCTTAAAAAGGCTCAGGAAGAAGCTGCAATTGCACAGAAAAAGAAGAACATGGAAGATGCAGTTGCCAGGGGACTTGCAGCTCTTGAAAAGAATGATCTTCAAACTGCACTCAAGGAATTTGAGTCAGCAAAAAATAATGTGATTGCGGATGACAAGGAATTCAGTTCCAGAAAACTTGGTGAGATTGCAAAGGCTTTATATGATGCATCTGAAACAATGCCTTTGGCGCAGGACAAGACTCTTGCAAAATCCCAGGCCTTGAACTATTCAAATGAGGCCTTGAAATTGAAGGGGGATGATCCGAATGCCCTCTATGTTCAGGGAATGAATGCACTTGCCAGGAAGGATTATGCAAATGCTGAAAAACTCTTGAGGCTTGCAATTTCTAAAGACCCTACAAATGGAACCTATTACTATCAGCTTGGACGAGTTCAGGCAATGCAGAAAAAATTCAATGAATCTCTTTCTTCATTCAAGACATCATCAAGACTTGCTCCGAATTTTGCACCTGCCTATTATAATACGGGTTATGTTTGTGAGCAGCTTGGAAAGAACAAGGATGCCGTGGAAGCTTACAAGAAAGCATATTCAATCAAGTCAGACTATGAAAATGCATATATCGGTGCAGGTCATGCAATGTCGGCCATTGGAGACAGTACTGGTGCCATAGAGGCATTAAATCAGGCTCTTAAAATCAACAGTTCACGTGCCCAGACATATCAGGAGCTTGGAAGTGCATATGCTTCCCAGAAAAAATATGTGGAAGCAGAGTCTAATTTCCAGAAAGCCCTTTCATGTAAGGACTCATCTGCAGAAAAGAATGCCATTACATATTACAACCTTTCAACGGTAATGATTGAACAGGATAAGAAATCCCAGGCCTTGAACTATGCAAAACTGGCTTATGACAACAGAACAAAAACTGAGCCATCCGTAAAGGCAAGCATAATCTACAACTATGCTCTCCTGAAGCAGGAAGCTGGAGAAACAATTGAATCAATGACTCTCTATCAGGAAGTTCTGCAGATTGACTCAAATCATGTTAAGGCAAACACAAATCTTGGTGCACTGGTTCTTGAGCAGGGAGATTACACAACGGCTATTCTTCTTCTGGAACGCGCTTACACAAAAGATCCGCAGAATTTTGAGGTAAATAATAATCTTGGAAATGCATACAGGTCATCAAAGGATTATGAAAATTCAGTGAAGTACTATAAGAATGCCCTTGCAATTTCTTCTGATGACAATACAGTGCGCGAGAATCTGGCAAAGAGTTATACTGCTGCGAAAGATTTTGCCAATGCCAAGGAACTGTATGAGCAGCTGGTTAAGATTCAGCCTGGTAATGCAGACATGATGTATGATCTTGCAAAGGTTTGTATTTCCAAGGGTGATATTGAAGATGCAGAAAAGTATCTCTTGTATCTTCAGTCAAAGCAGCCTAGTTACAAGACTCAGGAAGTTTCTTCACTTCTTGACAGTCTCAGATAAGCATAGAATATTTTCGAGTAACGGATTGTGAAAAAAAAGTCATTGGCTAGTTAAAAAATAAACTTCCAATGACTTTTTTTTATTTCATGTTCGCATGACAAGGTTAAACAGCTGCTTTCTTGTGATGGTGGTAAATACAGGACGGCCGTGAGGACAGTGGGGGTCTTCAAGTTCAAGGGCACCTCTTGCAATCCTAGATGCCGTCTCATCATCAAGCACAGTTCCGTCCATAACTGCTGTTCGGCAGGCTGCTGATGCTGCGGCTGAGTTTATCATGTCTTTTGGATTGACTCTCCTGTCCAGAACATCCTTCTTAAGATCTTCTTCATTGCCTTTCCATCTTGCAGGAACTGTTGTGAACTCCCATTTTCCATTTCCAATATTACGGCATGAGAATCCGCTTTTGCAGAGCATGTCCTGAATTGCTTCAAGATAGTTGTCATCAGCCTGTGATTCTGTCTCAACAATATAGGGTACCAAAAGTGTTTGTGTCTGGGAGCACTCGGCCATAAATTTGTTGTAGAGCATTCTTTCGTGTGCCGCATGCTGGTCTATAATGTAAAGAGTGTCGTCTTTTTCTGCAATAATAAAGGTTCCAAGGGCGCATCCCACATAATGGAAGGAATCATTGTGGACTGATGTTTCAGGCAGGTTTTCTGAATCTTTGCTGTAGTTTTCAGTTTTTTCGTCAGTTTGCGGTTCACTGGCCATTCTTGCAAATCGGCTTCCGTAAGAGGGAACAGATGATCTTTGTGAATGGGAATATGAAAACTGTGGCGTGGAAAAGTAGTTCTGCCTGAAATTTAATTTCTGTGTTCCTGGAATGGAGTCCTCGGCAACAAACTTTGGTTCTGAGAAAAATGAAGTCTGGGTTTTCTGCTCTTGATCCTTGTCTGTTGAGGATGCATTTTGAACCATGGTGGAGATTGTATACTTCCTGAAAAAATCCTTTACCTTTGAGCTTATTGCGTGGTGAAGGGGATTTATGTCCTTGAATCTGACTTCTTTTTTTGCCGGATGAATATTAAAATCTACGAGAGAAGGATCCATATCTACAAAAAGACATGCAACAGGAAATGTTCCGTTTGGAAAATATCCTTGAGTACCATATACGATTGCTTGAACAAGAGCGTATTCCTGAACTTTTCGTCCGTTAACATAAATGAAAATATCTTTCCGTGAGGATCTGTTGACTGAGGGTTCGCCTATTATGAGCTTGAATGAAAATCCCAATCCATTTTCTGTGTGGAAAATTTCTGAAAAAAGATCCTGGCTTTCAAATATTCCCATTGTAGAGACAAATCTTTCTTTCAGGCTTTGACCTGCATTCAAATGGAGTTTTTCCTCACCATCTGATGAAAAGACGAATTCAATGTCTGGACGTGGAAGTACTTTTTCTTCAAATGTTGTCCTGCACATTGTTGCTTCAGATGCAGGTCTTTTAAGAAATTGTCTTCTGGCCGGAAAATTTTCAAATAATCCCTGAGTCTGAACTATTGTTCCCAGTGTCTGTGCATAGGCTTCAATTATGTGGTCTTCGGTTACTGACGCGCGCATCTTGAATCCGCCGGAAATAATTTCAAGCCTGCTGACTGCTGCCATGGATGCAAGAGCCTCACCCCTGAAACCAAGAGTTTCCAGCTTAAGAAGATCATCCTCTTCCTGTATCTTGCTTGTGGCATGGGGACGGGCACATGTTTCCAGATCGTCCTTTGTCATGCCGCAGCCGTTATCCACCACACGGATTTTTTCAATTCCACCCGATTGAATTTCTACCGAAATTTTTTTTGCCCCGGAATCAATTGAATTATCCATGAGTTCCCGGACAATTGCATTGGGCCTGTCGATTACTTCTCCTGCAGCAATTTTTCTTGCGACATTTGCACTAAGAATCTTAACTCGTCTTCTTTCGCTCATTTCTTATGATCGGGTTCCGTTGATTTGTGTTTCTTCATTGAATAAATCCAGTACAGGAGATTCATCCTTAGCCTGCTTTTTTGAAGTGTCCTCTGTCGATGGTGAATTCATGAGAATCTGGATCTTGCTTTCCATTGAAGAGAGTTCTTTTTCAAGTCCCTTTGCAAGTTTGATTCCTTCCTCGAAGCTTTTAAGTGCATCTTCAAGTGAAATATCATTTTTTCTTATCTGAGTTGAAAGTTCTTCCAGTTTCTTAAGTTTTTCCTCAAAATCCTTCATGTTGATTCCTCCCGCTTTATTTGATCTTGTCTACTGTGGCCATGATTTTTCCCCTGGCCGGAGTGATTGTAAGTTTTGTTCCTTCTTTTACTGTTGATGCATCATGGATTACTTTGCCTGTCTGGGCATCGCAAACCATGGAGTATCCACGGTCAAATATGTTCTGCGGATTGCAGTTTTCAAGGGCCTGGGTGCACAAGGCAATTCTATTTCTCCTGCCAGTGATTATATCCTTCATTCCCAGTTCAAGTTCCATCAGGGCCCTGTCATATCTTTCGCTTACTCTCTGCTCTATGTTCTGGAACTGTATTTTCATGTTTTCTATGTCAAATGTTTTGAGCAGGGTCTTTGCATGGTTCAGTCTGTTTTCGGCCTGCTGGTAAAGATTGTTCTTCATGTCCTGAATATACTGTTCTATCCGGGATTTTTCCGGAATGGCAATTTCGGCTGCGGCACTGGGAGTAGGGGCTCTTCTGTCGGCTGCAAAATCGCAGAGGGACCAGTCTATTTCGTGTCCAACGGCAGAGATTACAGGTATGGTTGAGGCAGCTACTGCACGCACAACGCTTTCCTCGCTGAAGGGCAAAAGGTCTTCAAGAGATCCTCCGCCACGGCCAACGATGAGCACATCGCACATTTTGTATTTGTTTGCAGTTTCAATCATGCTTACAATGGTCGGTGCGGCACTTTCTCCCTGTACCACGGCTGGAAGAATAACAACATTGACCTTGTCGTTTCGGCGCTTTCTGATGTTGAGAATGTCTCTTAGAGCTGCTCCAGAGGGGCTTGTAACGACTCCAACTGTTCTTGGAAAAAAAGGAAGCGGCTTTTTCTTACTCTGGTCAAATAATCCCTCGGCATAGAGTTTTTTCTTTCGCTCTTCCAGCATTTCCATGATGTTCCCTGATCCGGCCTTTGTCATGGATGTTACCATAAGCTGATAGTTGCCGCGTGGAGCGTAGACGCTGATTTTTCCTGTAACCTGGACCAGCATTCCGTCTTTTGGTGCAAAATTCAGTGAAGAAGCAGCTCCCCTGAACATAACGGCACTGATTTGTGCCTGGGAATCCTTCAGTACAAAATACAGGTGTCCAGCAGAACTGGGGCTAAAATTGGAAATCTCCCCCTTGAGAATGATAGTCTTGAATGAGCCTTCCAGCATCTCTTTTATAAGGTTCGTGAGCTGGCTTACGGTTAGGGCGTTATCTTTAGACTGATTCTGCAATGTAATTTCCATAGCATGCATGATAATTCAATTCAACAAAAAATTCTAGGGAATGAAAACATCATGGCAAATGGTAGTGTTTTCTTAAGTTAGCTGGATGCCTTAATTTTATGATTCAAGATTCCGATAATTGAAGAGATGAAAAGTGCAGTTTTTTTGTTTGCAGATGAAATGAGTGATTATGGATTTTCCCGGGATTTTGGCGGTAAAAGTGCCTTTGACTTGTGTCTTTTATGGGCCGGAAAGTATTCCAGGGCTGGTAAGGTCGCTGTTGCCGTGACAAGCCATAACATAAAGATGGTAGAGGAATCAGCAGCTTCTTCTGGAGTTGATGTGGAAACTATTTGCCTTGAAAAATGGGATACAAAGACTCTTGTTCTTGAAATGGCCAAATTTGCTTCAAGATGCGGATGTGATTATGTCCTGTATTCCCATGGAGACAGACCTTTCATTAATGACGATCTCACAAATCAGATTATCCAGTGTCATGAAAAATATGTAGCTGAATACACCTTCCAGGACGGATATCCTCAGGGGCTTGCTCCAGAGGCAATCAACTGTGGAACTCTGTCAATTCTTTCAACACTGGCATCTGACGAAAAAAACAATGCAGGAATTCTGCCAGTCACAAATGAAAGCATATTCAATGTGCTGAAGACAGACATAAACTCCTTTGAAGTTGAAACTGTAATTGCACCAAAAGACTACAGAATGCTTCGATTAAATTTCTCATGCACAGAAAAACGTAACTACCAGTGCTGCAAGGCCTTGTGGAAAAAAGCAGAAGGCATTAAGAATATTGATGCCGGCACTCTTTCAGATATGGCTTCAGGCATGACAGAAGTTCACAAGACTTTACCGGCTTACTATGAAGTTCAGATTTCGGCCAATGTGAATACAGTTTCTTCATTTAGTCCATATCCGTCATTTTTTAGGGAAAAATTCAATGTTGACCCATTTGCGACTTCAAATAAGGAAAACACAATAATGCCTTTGGACAAGTTTTCTGAAATAGTAAGGCAAATTTCAGAATTTTCTGATGATGCAGTTGTTTCTCTCAGTCCATTTGGCGAGCCCTTTCTAAACGAAAATATTGACCTATATATAGAAGAAGTCTTGAAATATCCTCACCTGAAAGTCCTTGTTGAAACTGATGGAACTCTGGTTACCGAAGAAAATGCGTTAAAAATCAGGAAATCTGTTGAAAAATGTGGAAGATCTGAAAAGGATGTTACGTTTATTGTAATGATCGATTCAGTTTCAGCTGATATGTATTCGAAGCTTAATTTGAATGGTAATTTTGCTTCCTGTTTCAATTCTGTTGGGATTCTAGCAGCATATTTCCCGGAAACATATCCTCAGTTTACAAGAATGAAGGATAATGAATCTGAACTTGAATCATTTTTCAGATTCTGGCGGGACAAAAATTCTCCATCTAGAGGAAAGGTAATAATTCAGAAGTACAATTCATATTGCGGAAAACTGCCGGACAAAAAAAGTGCAGATCTTTCACCCCTGGAACGAAACGTGTGCTGGCATCTTAAGCGTGACATGATAATTCTTTTTGATGGAACTGTTCCCTTATGCCGTCAATGGGGATTCGGAAATATCCAGGGAAATGCATTTTCCGAGAAAATCTGCGACATTTGGAATAAGCGTGAAAATATGATCAGAAATCATATTGATTCAAACTACGGAGACTTGTGCGGGGCTTGCGATGAATTCTATACCTTCAATTTTTAATCAGAGAAAAATTTCCCACACGGTTCTTGGGGGAACAGTTGAGCCAAAGAAAATTCTCATGCCGGTAACCTGCATTGTTTTGACAAGGAGTTGTGCTGCCTACAGGGCCCGCATTCTTGAAAAGCTTACGGTTCTTGGTTTTGAAAAAATTATTGTTGCTGAAAAGAATATGGATCGAATTTCCACAAATCAGATGGCAATTCAGTTTCCGGAAGTTAAATTTCTTGTTGCTCTTGAAAGCATCAATCAGGGAGAGCTTCTCAATCTTGCCATGGAAGAGGCTAAGACAGAATTTGTTCTGGTGCTTCAGGATGAGATGTGTCTTGAAAGGCTTAGTTTTTCTCCTGTGGTTGCAAAAAAACTAATGGCCCTGAATCAGTTTTGTGTCGTTCCAAGATTGTTCACCACGGTTATGAACAGGCTTCCTGTATGCTTTGTGCCTACTGCAAAGAAAGGTGTCTTCGGATTAAATGTTGAGGAATCTTTTTCAGAAGGCTCAAATACATTTTACTCGGCTGATCTGGCAGGTTTTTACAAGAAAGAAAAGTATGTAATGCTTGGTGGAATGGATTATACCATTTCATCTGAATACTGGCAGAAACTTGATTTTTTCTTTCGGGCCTGGCTTTGGGGTGAAAAAACATCAATAACATTTTCATTTGATGTCTTTTACAGTTTGACTGGTGGAGATGATTATCCTGCAGAAGACCAGACTGTTGATATTTCCTACCTGAGATTCTATCTGAAAAATCTGGTTCCTGTTTTTGAGGGTGACCATGCAAGAATACTCAAGACTTCATATCTGACGTTTAAGGCACGAAGTTCCTGTGGTTTTGTTGAGACTATGCGTCAGTTCAAGGATGCAGTCAGGTGGACTGAAAAGAATCAGTACAGGTTCAAAATGGATGCCGTGTCCTTAATTGAAAACTGGGAAAAATAGTTTTTGCAAGTTTGTGATAAATATGTGATTCTATATAAACGTGGAGTGAACAGTGGATATCAGAAAAATTGTTAGGGACATAAAAGATATAGCACTTGGAAAAAAAGTTGTTGTCATTGTTCAGTGCAGGCTGTCTTCCACAAGATTGCCGGGAAAGGCATTAAAAAAACTTGGTGATAAAACTGTTCTTGAATGGACTTTGAATGCTATGAAAAAGGTTAAAGCCACAAGCTATTATCTTGCAACTGATGAGGACAGCAAAAGTGAGCTTGAACCAATTGCCAGAAAATGCGGGTGGGATTTTTTTGCCGGATCATTAAATGATGTCCTGGACAGATTTTGTCGTGTCATTGAAATCTCAAAGGCTGATGTTGTTGTCAGGGCCACTGCCGACAATCCCTTTTTGTTTTATGATGCAGCCAATGATCTTGTTGAGGAGTACTTTAACTTCATAAAGATGAAGTCACCAAAAGATTACATAACATATTCTGGTCTTCCCCATGGAAGTGGAGTTGAAATGTTCAATGCCCATTCACTTCTTGAAGCAAGAAAACTAACTGACTTGCCCTATGATCATGAACATGTTGGACCTGCCCTGTATAACCATCGGGATCGCTTTAACTGTGAGTTTATTCCTGCTCCACGAAAATATAATTTTCCGGATTACAGGACTACTATTGATACTGCCCAGGATTACAGGCGTGCATCTTTTATTGTTGATTCCTTGTCTTCATCCATTGGTTTTGGTCCATACAGTACAAATGAAATTCTCAACGCTATGGAACTAAGCTGCGTGAAGTATCCGGTTATGCTTATTCCTTCCTGCAAAAAGGGAAGAGGAACCGGGCATTTAAGAAGGTGTCTTGACCTGGCCCTGAAGAATTCATGGGTAGTGTATGTTCCTGAAAACAATGATCTGGAACAATCATCTTCGCTAGTTGAAGAATATTTTGCAAAGGGACTGAAAAATTATCAGGTTGCCCAAAGCCTTGATGATATTGAATCTTTTTCTCTTTGCATAACTGACATGTTTAAGACAGAAAAGGATTTTGCCTTGAGCATATCGGACAGGTGTCCTGTTATTGCACTTGATGATGGCTCAGATTTTACAGATTATGCTGATTATCTTCTTGATGTCATCCCGACTCTGGATTCAAGAGAAAATGTTAATTTGTATCGTCCGTCATTGATTCCTCTTCCTGAAAACAGAAGAAAAGCTGATGAAAAGAAAAAAATTGAAAATTCTCTTGTTGTTCTTGGAGGGGAAGATCCCCTTTCACTTACGGTTCCTGCAGTAAAAGCTCTGTGTGAGCTTGGCATAAGGGTCAGGGCTGTTGTTTCATCAGAAGAAATAAGGAATGCCCTTGAATCCGAAGAAATGTCTGGACTGGTTGAAATAAGCGCTCCTGTTGAGAACCTTAGGGAAAAACTTTTCGAGTATGATCTTGTAGTGACTCATTTTGGTTTTACCGCTTTTGAGGCTCGTGGTGCCGGGTGCAATGTGATTCTTCTTGCAACAAGTGACCTTCACGGAAAATTGTCCCAGGTTCATGGATTTGAATGCCTTAATCCAAGGGAGATTACCGCAGCACGAATTTCAAAGTTGATTGCAGAAAGCAAAAAGATTTTAGTGCCAAATAATAATTCCGATGCGTCTGGTCAGAATACGATTGAATCCTTTACAAAAATGCTTTCCTTTGGAAAACATCTGTCATGTCCTGTTTGCCGTGATAAGTGTAAGTCTTCACGAAACCCGGTGGTTGCAAGAATTCCGGAGAGAACATTCAGAAAATGCAGTGAATGCGGAATGACTTATATTTCCTTCAGTATTGAAGAAAAAGAAACTGAATATAACAGGGCATATTTTTTTGAGGACTATGAAAAACAGTATGGTAAAACATATCTTGATGATTTTGATTCAATTAAAAAACAGTGTGTCCGAAGAATCTCAGTAATTTCCATGCTGTACAAGGCTATGAACGGAATTGCCTCAAAAAAGTCACCAAGTGTTCTTGATATTGGCTGTGCAATGGGGCCTTTTCTTGATGCAGCTAATGATGCTTCATGGCAGGTTTTTGGCGCTGATGTTTCAAGGGATGCTGTTGAATATGTTTCAAAAAAATTGAATTATCCTGCTGTCTGTGGTCCATTTCCATATGTAGACCTGCTTCATGAGTTTGGTGTTGAAAAGTTTGATGCCATAACCATGTGGTATGTCATTGAGCATTTTCAGGATCTGAATCAGGTTCTTGAAGCTGTTTCCAGACTGGTAAAAAAAGACGGTATTTTTGCGTTCTCCACTCCATCTCTTTCTGGTGTAACAGGAAAATTTTCCACCCGAAAATTTTTTGCCCAGAGTCCAGGTGATCACTATTCCCTTTGGGAAGTAAATAATGCTTCAAGGGTTCTTAAAAAGTATGGCTTCGAGGTTTTGCGCATTGTTCCAACTGGTATTCATCCTGAACGGTTCCCTTTTGTTCAGAACAGAAAAAAAGCACCTGGTCCTCTTCTGATGAAATTTCTTGCCTTTGTCTGCAGAATTTTTAAGTGGGGTGACACATTCGAGGTTTATGCAAGAAAAATAACTTACTGATAAAACACTCTGGATTCATTGAATCCTGCAAAAATTTTGAAAGCATATGAGATTTGCATAAAATCTTTCCTGAAAATGCCGAAAATATACCAAATGAAAGATGAATTTGTGCTTATCCTTGGCGCAGGACTTATGCAGAAGCCTTCTATTGAAGCTGCCGGGGAGCTTGGTTATAAAACACTCGTAGTTGACGCAAATAAGAATGCAGTATGTGTTCCCTTTGCTGATGTCTTTGTTCAGATTGACTTGAAGGACAGGGAAAAAATTGCAGATCTTGCAATGTCATACGGTGACAAGTTGAAGGCTGTTTTTACGGCCGGCACAGATTTTTCTGCTTCTGTTTCCTATGTAGCCCAGAAATGCGGATTGATTTCTCATTCCTTTGAGGCGGCAATGAATGCAAGCAATAAGGTTTTGATGAGAAAGTGCTTCAGGGAAAAGGGAGTTCCGTCTCCAGATTTTGTTGAGGTTTCAGAAAGTGAAATTGAAACCCTTTCTTCTGATGAGTCTGTTTTGTTTCCAAAAGTTGTGAAACCTGTGGACAACATGGGAGCACGTGGATGCCGTCTTGTAAGAAATAAAAGTGAATTTGAACCGGCCCTGCGTGATGCAGTTGCATTTTCAAGAATCGGAAAGGCTATCGTGGAAGATTACATGAAGGGCATGGAATTTTCAATTGATGCTCTTGTTCACGAAGGAAATGTAACAATTACCGGATTTGCTGACAGACATATTTTCTTCGATCCCTATTTTATTGAAATGGGTCATACAATGCCTTCGTCTGTTTCAGAAGCTGTCAAGAAGAATGTAGTCGATGTTTTTGTAAAAGGTGTTAAGGCTCTTGGACTCACAGAAGGTGTTGCCAAGGGGGATGTAAAATATACTGAAAAGGGAGCAATGATTGGTGAAATTGCCGGTCGCCTTTCTGGTGGCTACATGTCTGGATGGACATATCCCTATGCATCTGGTGTTAATCTTACCATGGAGGCAATGAAAATTGCATTGGGCCTTGGAAAGACTTTGCCTTCAGAAATTGAATGTAATGCAGTAAGCCATGAGCGTGCTTTCATTTCAATTCCGGGTGTTGTAAGTGTTATTTATGGCGAGGATAAGGCTGTTGCATCTCCTTTTGTCAAGAATGTTTTTTTCAGGGTTAAAGAGGGTAGCAGGGTTGATTTCCCAAGAAACAATGTAGAAAAGTGCGGGAATGTAATTACAAGATGTGCTGACCGCAGACTTTCACTCAAAGGGGCAGAAATGGCCGTTTCAGAAATTGTTTTACGCCTGGAAAAGAATAATGAAAGCACTCAGAATTATCTTATGGGTGTTGAAAATAAGTCTGAGAAGGGATTTCCATACAGTGCCTATGAATTAAGTTCAGATGAATTGATTGCCTTTGAAAAGGAAGTTGAATCTCTCGACTCAGTAATTATAGGTGAAAATGAATCAATAGTGATTCCTGAATCTCTTGCATCTTTTGCAGGTGAACGCCAGGATTTTAATTACAGGACTATTTTGAATACTTTGGATAAAGTAAATAAATATGCAGGTGCAAGAAAAAGTGTTCCTGCCATAAAGTTCTGGAAGTCACTTATTCGCGGTGGTGTCCAGGGCGCCTTGTATGCCGTTGATACCTGGGGGACTGAATGTTGAAAAAGCTGGTTTTCCTTGCTTCACTGTTTTTGATTTTCTCACATTCACTCTTTGCGCAGAATCAGGTTGATTTGGTTCAGGATGCCCAGAAAGCTGGAATTTCCTTCTATTGGGATCCTATGACTTACACTGGTTTGCTTGAAAAGAACGGCCATAGAATTTCTTTTAGGGCAGGTGACGATTATTGTCTTCAGGATTACAAGAAAATCATACCAGAGAAGGCTCCTGTCATGCAGGACGGAAAGCTTGTTGCAAACAAAACTTTCATGAATACGGCAGAAAATTTCTTCAAGGCTGAAAATTTTGAGGTTCCCTATAGAATTGGTGCCGTACTTATTGATGCTGGCCATGGAGGAAAAGATCCTGGTGCCAGCAGAGTGCACAGGATTAACGGCAAGAATGTGAATGTTGTTGAAAAGGATATAAACTTAAAGGTTGCAAAAATGCTTTGTGAGAATCTCAAGTCTGCATATCCGGACAAGAAAATTCTCATGACACGAAGCACAGATGTTTATCTGACCCTTCAGCAGAGAACGGAAATTGCAAATTCAGTTAAGCTCAAGAACAACGAGGCCATTCTGTTTATTTCTATTCATGTGAATACGAATTTCGATCAAAAGGTTTCTGGTTATGAAGTGTGGTATCTGACGCCTGGCTACAGAAGACAGGTTCTAGATGCAAAGCAGTATAAAGAAGATGCCGCCGTGCTTCCCATTCTCAACAGCATGATGGAAGAGGAATACACTACGGAATCCATATTGATTGCAAAATTTATAACTGAAGGAATTGCTGCCCAGGTTGGAAACTTGAGTCCTCAGAGAAAGATAAAGCCTGAGGAATGGTTTGTCTGTAAGAATTCAAAAATGCCGAGCGTTCTATGTGAAATCGGGTTCCTTTCGAATCCAACAGAGGCAGCTCTTCTTGCAGATGATAAGTACTTGCAGAAAATATCCCTTGGAATATATAATGGGTTGAGGTCTTTTGTGACTCATTTTGAGCGTTCAAGGGGATTTACTGGAAAATGAAATTTTCATTGAATAAGAAATCAATTGCAGCTCTGGCGGTTGTTCTGGCAATTGTGCTGTTTTTTCTGATCAGCCTTATTGTCAAGTCTGCCACGACTACAAAAAAATATATGTACTTTTATTCCTATGATTCAGATGATATATGCAGGGAAGTAAGGGAATATCCGAGAAATTCCAGCATTAATCTTTTGGAGCGCTTTGTTTCAGATCTTTTGCTCGGACCAATTACGATTCGATACAGAAGAATTTTTGCACTCGGAACAAAGCTGGATTTTTGTGTTGTAAAGGGTGATGAGCTTCATGTTGGTGTTTCTGAAGATGCCCTTTTCCTTAATCCAGACAGCATGGATATCAGAACGAGTGCAGAATTGCTTAGGAAAAATATTGTGAAAAATTTCACAAATTTTAATAAAATCTATATATATATTGGTGGTACGATTGTTTTTCAGGAGTGATTTTATCAGACTTGTAAGCAAAAAAAAGCGAAATAAGTTGACAAAATTCTATTCTTAATAGATACTATTAAAACAATGCTACATTAATATATGTATTAAAAGGAGCTTCGCATGAAGAAGACTTTATTTTTGACTGTTGCTGCTATGGTATTGGCAAGCACATTTGCATCAGCAAAGGAATCTATGCTTATTGACTTTACACAGCTTAAGGCAGATGCAGTTGCTGATGAAAACGGAAATCCAACAGAAAATGGAAGAACTGTAATGGATTATTCTGTAGCTGCAGGTGCAACATTCACAGGTGAGCAGAAGAGTCTCATGAAGACATCTTTGGCATTGACAAGCTGGGAAGTTGTTCTTAACTCATCTGCAAAAAATCCTACATCTGTTGGACTTTCACAGGTTGTAGCTGCTCCTGTTAAGGAATCTGCCGACGTTCCATTTGCTGGTAAGGAAGTAATGGGTGTTCGCGTTAAGTTCCCAACATGGGCAAACAATGCTAATGCAAAGATCGTTCCTGCATTCGACATCCCTGCTTATGAACCATTGGCAGACCTGGATGAAAACGGTGAACGCAAGCAGCCTACAGACGAACAGAAGGGAAAGTACCTCTTCGATGACGGATACGGAGTTGTTCGCAACGTTGGTACTCTCAAGTCAATTGCTGTTACAACAATGGGTATGAACTTCCCACACCAGCTTTATGTTCTTCTTACAGACAATGACAATGTTACACGCCGCTACTTGATGGGTGAATTGTTCTTCGACGGTTGGAAGACATTGCAGTGGAACAATCCAGACTATATTTCTGAGGTTCGCACACGTGAAATCAGAGTATACCCAATCTACCCACGCGGAATTCCACTTGTTAAGTTTGCAGGATTCCAGGTATGCCGTGATGCTAACCACATTGGTGATGACTTCATCGGTTACTTCAAGGACGTAAAGATTATTTACGACTTGGCTGTTCTTACTTCTGATCGTGATATCGATGATGAAGACCTCTGGGGAATTATCTCTAAGAAGGAAGCTGAACGCCAGGCTGGAGAAATGGCTCGCTTTGGTAACAAGCAGGTTAACCGCTATCTTGAAAAGTCTAAGATGGCAACAGAAAGTGAATTCACAACATCACTTTCAGCTGATTCTAACTCAAACGCACAGCAGACAGACGCTGCAAAGTAAGTTTAGTTAATATTAGCTAAATAATGGCCGCCCATAATGGACGGCCTTTTTTTTACGTCATGAGGATTTTACATGGAAAACAAGAAAGAATTGCCGAATAAAAAAATCATTCAGGAAAGATATGCTGGCTATAAGGATGTATTCACAGAAATTCTTGAAAAAGTTGAACTGGATTTAAGAAAAAACATCAAGCTTTCATCTAATCCAACTTATAAAGCAAGAATCAAGTCTTTTGGAAGCTATTACAAGAAGATCCTTAGACAGAAAGCTCAGGAATCTTCAACCAGTGATTCTCTTGTTACATTGACTGATATGATTGGTATTCGTATTGTTTGTCCGTTTGTAGAAGACTTATCCATTGTTGAAAAACAAATGTGTGAGCTTTATGACGTTAAGGAAGTTGAGAAAAAAGGTGCAAATCAGTCATTCCGGGAATTCGGTTATGAGTCTGTTCATATACTTATTTCAGTACCTGAGAACTGTAAGCCAACTGTACATGTTGAAAAGCCTCTTCCTGAAGGTCTTGTTGTTGAAATTCAGGTCAGGACAATTCTTCAGGATGCCTGGGCAGAAGTTGAACATGAGCTTATTTATAAGTCTGAGTTTAATCCTTTTGATAAGCCTCTTAGACGCAAGCTTGCTTCTATCAATGCCAGTTTGACTCTTGCAGATATTATTTTCCAGGAAATCAGGGATTATCAGAAAAAACTGCAAAATGAACTGGGAACCAGACGAAATACTTTCTATGAAAAAGCTGATGATTATTCTGATGAAATTCTTCAGGTTTCTTCCCATGTTCCGCAGCCGGTTGTGAAGGATTCGGAAAAAGTTGACAGTCCTTTTACAAAGGGTAGTATTGATGACCTTGTTCTGACTGCTTTGCATGAGCATAATGTTGGTAATTTTGACAGAGCAATAGAAATATATACGCGGATCCTCAATTTAAAGCCTGAGCCTGCTCCTGTTGTGTTGAGCGTCATTTTCAAGCACAGGGGAATGGCCTATTTTGCACAGAATATGTATGAAAATGCCATAAGTGATTTTAAGAAGAGTGTTGAAAGTGATCCTAAGAATTTCAGGTCTATTTACTATGAAGGCATTGTAAATTCAGTTCAAGGTAAAGACATTGAAGCCATTGAATGTTTTGACCGATCTCTTGCCATAGATTCCTTCCAGAGTCATGTTTATTACCGCAGGAGTCTTGCTTATTATAATCTTGGTGAGTATGCAAAAGCCGTTTCTGACATAAACAATGCAATAAATCTTGGATTGGAAGATGATGATGTCAAGGAATTGAAGGCAAAGCTGATTAAGAAATTTGATATGGGAATTTAAAAAAAATAATTTTTTTTGTTTTTTTTGCTGATTTGCTATTGACACTTTTTGAATGATTATATATATTACTATCACAACGTAGTTGTATGTCTCCTTCGTCTAGTGGTTAGGACATCGGGTTTTCATCCCGACAACAGCAGTTCAATTCTGCTAGGAGATGAAAAAAAGCTTCTCAAACGAGAAGCTTTTCTTTTTTTAAACATATTTCTTTTTTTTTATTCATAATTATTCATGACAATTACAAATCATTTTTTTTCTTGTTCATCCAGATATTTTTTGAGGAATTCTTCCATTGGAAGAGGTTTGCTGTAATAGTATCCTTGAATTTTGTCACAACCGAATTTTCTGAGCATTTCAACCTGTTTCTTTTCTTCTGCACCTTCAGCAACACATGAAAAGCCCATTTTCTTTGAAAGCTTGATGATTTCCTTTAGAAGAATGCATTCTTTTGAATCTTCTTTTGATGTGAGAATTGAATCAACAAAACATTTATCTACTTTCAGTGTATCCATAGGCATATCTTTTAGAAGTCTCAGTGAAGAGTAGCCGGTTCCAAAATCATCCATTGAAATAAGGAATCCAAGTTCACGAAGATCTGATAGAAGCAGATACATGGACTTTAAATCCTGATATGCGGCACTTTCTGTAAGTTCAAATTCTATCATGTTGTGAGGAATGTTGTAGAAATCAACGGTTGTGAGCAGTTGTTCTTTAAGATGCTTGTTTTCCATTCTTCGTCTGGAAAGATTCACGGAAATTGGAACAAGGTTATAGTTTTTCTTTTTAAGGCTTAACAGGAACTTGCATACTTTATTAAGTACAACATTGTCTACTTTTCCGATTACATCATTGTCCTCGAAAATCTTAATGAATTCACCCGGCATGAGAAGCTTTTCGTGCCTGAAATTCCATCTTACAAGAGCCTCGGCACCTGCAATGGTTTCTGTGGAAATATCGTATTTTGGCTGGAGATAAACCTGAAATTCGTCATTTTCAATTGCAGTTTCAAGGTATGAAATGTAACGTCTTGCAACAATGGTCTTTTTGTACATTTCATCGGTAAAGAAATTGATTTCTGTGCAGTAGTATTTTTTTCCTTGTTTCTGTGCAAGTTTTGCCAGGTCAGCAACTGTATCTGCTTTTTTTATGGCATCTTCTGCAGTAACGACACCACATCGGTAGAAAATCTTGTATGCTTTGTCTTGAGGAAGGTAAGAGATTTCCTCGAAAAATTTAGACAGGGTAAGATAAAGCTCCAGTTCATCATCATAGGATTTCATCATGAAGGCAAAATTGTCGTTGTCGCATCGGCATGATCTGATAATCCAGTCTTGTTTTGACATCTGCTCACAAATCATTCTTAGCAGAGAATTTGCAGTCTTGTGGCCATAGATATCGTTGATCATCTTGAAATCCTTGATGTCAAAATGAACGAAGCAGAATTTAAAATCTTTTGGAACTCGAGGATCAAGAATCTTCCACATATGGTTCCAGTTGTAATAACCGGTTATGGCATCATGATAAACCATATCATAGAGTTCTTCTTTGGAGATTTCATCAAATTCCCTTCCGTTTTCTCGATGGGAAAGGATGTAGTCATCATCAATTTCGTTATCCTGTTTCATTACCTGCTATCCCCTTGTGCTGCTTGATACAACTCTCATTTGCGGTTCTTGAATTTGGATAATTTTTGAAATTACAACTGATTTTAATCACTATAATTATAAGGGGGTATTTCCTAAAATGCAAACAAAAAAAAATTTTGTGAAGAAAAAATAAAATCCTCAGGCTGATTATTTGGTGATCCCCATGGGAATGTTATTCATGGATTTATATATTCTGATTTTTTCTGCAGGAATAATACAAAATATAATAATTAAGGACTATCCAAGAATATAGGAATAAAAAATCCCTGACTGAAAAATATCAGGCAGGGCATAAATTAAAGGTTTATTGTTTTTAGTAAATCTAGAGAACCATAATGATGATCTTTGCTGCAAGTACGATTGATACAAGGGCAAACGGGTATGTTGCTGCATAAGCTGCTGAAACTTCATCCGTTCCTGCAGTAGCAATCAATGTTCCGAGAGCTGGTGTTGAAGTCATACCACCGGTAATTGATCCAAGGTTATTTAAGATACTGAGCTTGAATACGTAGCGTGCAATAATGTATCCAACGATCATTGGAACTGTTGTCATTACTGCTCCGTATACAAAGTATGTCCACTTGAACTTTTCGATGAAGTTAACTCCACCTGGAACTCCTGCTCCAATAAGGAAGAGAACAAGTCCAAGTTCACGCATGAAATTGAGGGTTTCCTTTTTGATTCTGCAGTCAACACCACCAATGTGTGCAAAGTGACCAACAATAAGTCCACCAATAAGGCATCCACCGGAATTTCCAAGGCTGAAGTTGATTACAGGAATCTTGATAGCACCAATGAGACATCCAAGAGCAACAGCCACAAAGAAAGCAAAAAATCCAAATGGATCAAGTGCAGTAACTTTTTTTGTGAGTTCAGGAATTTTGATTGCGTTTGCTGCCTGAAAGTTTGCAACTTCGTTAGCCATGTTGACCTTAAGAATTTTTGGCACGATCTGTACGAAAAGAACAACACCAAGAACACCGAATGTGTAGGCAATTCCATAACCTGCAGTTACATCAGCTTCAAAAGTTGTGGCAACAACAGATGGATCAAGTGCTGCTGCGGCTTTTGATGCTTCATCCAATGCCATGGCAACTTCTTTTCCGGCACTGAAACCTGGAGTTGATGTGAGACCGCCTGTCAAAAGTCCAACTGCCATTGATGCTGAGCACTGCTTGTCAAAAATTGCGAAAAGTGCAGCTGTTCCTGCGCCCAATACAATAACCACGAATCCAAGGACAATGTATGCAAGTGTGCTTTTGTTGAATGAACGGAAGAATTTTGGTCCTGCAATTAATCCGACTGCTGTTACGAAAAGAGCAGTTCCGATATTTGAAACAATTCCAAAATTTGCCTTGAGTTTTGAACTCCAGAGAATAATCTGCTTTGTGTCAATCTGGAACCCGTTGCCCAATGTTTCTCCTGCTGCATTTACCATTACTGGCAAGAAGGTCATTGCAACTCCATAAATTAGTGCAACAAGAAGAACTCCTGCTGTTCCAAGTTCGATTCCCTTAACCTTGATTCCGCCTACAAGGTAGCCGATGGCTCCGATGGCAAAAACAATGAAAATGAAAGAAAGTGCTGAAGCACAAATTGATGCTAGGTAAGTAATCATGACTGATTCCTCTATAATAAATATATATAAAATTTTCAGATATTATAGTGCTTTGCTTTTTTTTGTTCAATTCAAATGAATCTTTTTGTAATGTATTGGTGATGACTAGTGACTGTGGTTTTACCGGGGCTTTAATCTTACCCGCATTTAATATAGACTGTATACCATGGATGCATCAGCAAGATTTTCGAGCCGTGTAATAGATCAAATGATCAGCGATATTGATGAAGCTGATGGTAATGAGGTTTTCTGGGTTGGCAGGATTGATGACGAGGGTATGGTTGTCAGTGCAGAAGTCGGCTCCCGTGGAAATGAAGACTCTGTTATTATAAATGAAAATCTGGCTCGTGAAGGTCATGTGCTTATTCACAATCATCCTTCCGGAAATATTCATCCAAGTGATGCAGACCAGAATATTGCATATCATTCTCAGGATACATCTCTCGGATTCTATATCGTAAACAATTCCGTGTCAGAAGTATATGTTGTGGTTGAACCAATAAAGACTCCAAAGATAGAAATGATTCTGCGGGATGAAGCTGCATTTTATCTTACCCGTGAAGGACCTCTTGCTTCAAAAAGTGAGAACTATGAGGAACGTCCAAGTCAGATTCAGCTTACAAAGGAAATTATGAGTGCTTTCAACAGGAACCGTGTTTCTGTTTTTGAGGCCGGAACCGGTGTTGGAAAAAGCTTTGCATATTTGATTCCATCTATTCTTTGGAGCGTTAAAAACAAGGAACGTGTTGTCATATCCACAGGTACTATAAATCTTCAGCAGCAGATTTTTGAAAAGGACATTCCCCTTGCACTTAAAATTACTGACAAAAAAATAAAGGCTGTTCTTGTTAAGGGACGGCAGAATTACGTGTGTCTTCGCCGGTTGACTGATTGTGAGGACTCAAGGGATTTGTTCAGCGAGGATACTGAGATTCTTGATAAGATAAGCGAGTGGACTAAGACTTCATCTTCTGGTTCAAGAAGCGACTTGAGTTTTAATCCGCCGGATTCCGTTTGGACCAAAGTTAACAGCGAAAGTGATGCCTGTCTTGGCGGAAGATGTCCATTCCGGGAAAAATGTTTTGTCATGAAAGTTAGAAAAGAGGCAAGTGATGCAAATCTTCTTGTTGTGAATCATCATCTTCTTTTTGCAGACATAGAAAGCCGGATGAGTGGAACTGGATATGAAGACACAGCGGTTCTTCCCCCATATAAGAGAGTTGTTTTCGATGAGGCCCATGGAATAGAGGAAAGTGCCACCAGTTTCTTTTCTGAAAGGTTCTCGAGGTTTTCCATTATGAAGCAGGTTAATCTTCTGTTCAGGCAATGGAAACTCAACTACACGGGATTTCTTATTCAGTCCAGCGTTGTTTCGAAGTCTGAGAATGTAATTGAACGGGCTCTTGAATCATACAATGACATAAAGGACAGTTTGTCTGCCCTGGATCAGATTGTAATTTTCATGATGGATGAGGAATCAACCATGAGAATCCACAATGAGAATTCCATGAGATTTACTGATGTTCTCAAGAGTATTGATGACTTAAAGACTGCCATTACAAGATTTGTAAATTTGTGTCAGGAAGTTATTGATGGCATTGATGACGAGGATAAAGATATGCCCTGTGTCTGGGAGTGCAAGAATGTTCTTCGCAGGGTAGAGTCCTATGCGGCTTTGTGCAACAGTTTCTGTCATTGGGATGAATCGCCTGATTGTGTTTTCTGGATGCAAAAGAAACGTCTTCCTCCAAAAGTTCCTGGTGATGAATTCCTGGTTTTTTCTGAATTTACAAAGACTCCTCTTGAAATATCCGGGAAAATGAATGCCGGTGTTTTTGAACCTCTTGAAACTGTCGTTTGCACAAGTGCTACTTTGCGTACTGATGGAAATTTCGGGTACTGGAGCCATCGTGTTGGTGTGAATTTTGTTGATGAAGAAAGGCTTTCAATGATGGCATTTGATTCTCCTTTTCCTTATGACAAGAATGTTATTCTAGCCGTTCCAAATGATGCACCCTTTCCGGACAGTCAGTACTTTCAGCCTTATGTGGAAAACACTCTTCCTAAGCTTATTGAGGCTGCACGCGGAAGAACTCTTGTGCTGTTTACTTCTTATGACAGCCTTAAGTATTCATACAATTCATGCGTTTCTGCAATGGAATCTCAGGGAATAATGATGTTCAAGCAGGGGGACGATGACAGGTTCAGGCTGCTGCAGAAATTCAAGGAAAATACTTCCAGCGTCCTTTTTGCAACAGACAGCTTTTGGGAGGGAGTAGATGTTCCCGGAGAAAGTTTGAGCCAGGTAATAATAATAAAACTTCCTTTTGCTGTTCCCAATGATCCGGTTTTTGCAGCCAGGTCTCAGGCTCTTGAAAAAAAAGGCGGAAATTCTTTTATGCAGCTTAGTGTTCCTCAGGCAGTCATAAAATTCAGGCAGGGTTTTGGGCGGCTTGTGAGACGCGGTGATGACAGGGGTGTTGTCGTGGTTCTTGACAGAAGAATCGTGGAAAAGCGTTATGGCTCCATTTTTACCAACAGCATTCCAAAAACCAGAAGAATGTACAGTCCCATGAGCAGTATCATTGAAACTGTACGAAACTTCATTGTTAATAATTAGGTTGATTATCCAGTTTTTTTTCTAGTCCCTTGATTTGCCGAAGAGTCTTAGAAGTGAAAGAAAGATGTTTATGAAATCAAGATAGAGTTCAAGAGCACCGACAATTGAAAGTTTTTTGAATGCATCTGAGTTGTCTGCCCTGCAGGCTGTTTTTATGATTTTCTGGCTGTCATATGCCGTAAGTCCTGTGAAAATAACAACTGTTACGATTGATATTGCCTTTTCAATAAATCCAAGTCTGACATGTGTTATTGCACCAACAATGGAATTAACCAGGGTTACGATAATTAGTCCAATAAGTGCCATCATGAGGTAGTGTCCTGCTCGAACAAGACTCTGTTTTGTTATGATTCCATAGATGCTCATTAACAGGAACATGACTGATGTTGCAATAAAACAGTAGCCGATTGAGTGAATGTCAAAAATCCAGAATATGCTTGACAATGTTATTCCGTTGATTATTGAATATGTCATGAACATTAATGAAGCCAATGCAACTGAAATCTTTTTCAATGCAATTGATAATGTCCAGACAAGGACAAGTTCCACTCCTGCAAGAATATAGAAGTATAATTTTGAGCTCCAGAATCTGGCCATTAGATTTTCGTTGGTTGAAAAGAAGAATGCACTTCCTGCACTTAAAATAAGGGCAAATGCCATCCATGCATAGGTTCGTACCATGAAAGAACTCTTTTCTTTTTCTGTTGGCTTGTAGTGTGATATGTATTCCATTTTTTTCTCCAATTATTGATTTATTACTGTTCTTCCGGCTTAAACAGGAAGATGTCCTGAATCTTGATTGAGTAAGTTGAATCAAGGGACTGTGTGTCCGGCTTTTCACTTACCAGTGGAATGACAAAGGAATAAGTTGCCTTTTCGTATCCTTCCTTTACCACTTCTACTGAAAAGTTGAATTTCTTTTTCATTCCGTCTGAGACAGCAACTATTGGTGCCATCCAGAAAGAGTAAGCCCCGTTTGTTGACTTGAATGTCTTGCATGGATTTGGCCATGTTGCATCCATCATTTCAACAGTTTCTCCATTAAGCTTGAGAGTTACTGTTGCATCTGACAGTGGTTCAAATGAAGTTCCGTCAAATACATTACCGGTGAGGGTAGGAAAATTGAATTCTGCATTTTCGGAATTTGATCTGACAGCTGAACTGCTCTGGTGTGTCGGGCGTTTTGCATTGCTTACAAGATGCATTCCTTCAACACAAAGTTTTTCTACGTCAACTGAAATCTGAATGTCATTTTCCAGGGTCCTGGCATTGTGTGTGAGACCTCTTCCTCCAACAACATAGCGGGGCTGAATGCGATTCAATACATAGGTTGCTGTATCAGTCCTGCAGTTTTCGCAATCACATGAAAGCCATGTTGATCCCTTTTCCTTAACCTGATCATAAAGTCTGTTCACGCAGTCAATTACGAATTCTTCCATGATGTTGTGGATTTTGATCATTTTGTTCTTCTCCCATATATTGTCAATTTCAAGGTTTCTGGTTTTAATGGCCTGAAATAAACTTTACTTCAGGCCGTTAACATTACTGTCCACCATTGCGTGTGTATGCAGCAAGTCCGCCAGCCATGAGAATGTCAGCAGATCTTTTTGCAATGTCATTCACACAGGTAATCTGTTTTGTTCCGTTAATCTTAACAATGAATGGTGTTCCGTTCTTGAGTGATGAGTCAAGGTCAACAAGCTCAAGAGTGTCACCCTGAGAAATTTTGTCATAATCACCAGGATCAGTAAATGTCATTGGAATGATTCCGTAGTTAATGAGGTTTGCCTTGTGGATTCTTGCAAAGCTCTTTGTTATTACGGCTCTAACTCCAAGATACATTGGTCCAAGAGCTGCGTGTTCACGGCTTGATCCCTGTCCGTAGTTTTCTCCTCCAACAACACAGCAGTCTGCAAAATTTGCCTCTTCTGATCTTGTGTAGAATGTTTCATCAAGTCTTGTGAGTGTGAACTTTGAGATTTCCGGAATGTTTGAACGCAATGGAAGTACTTTTGCTCCGGCTGGCATAATGTCGTCAGTTGATACATTGTCCTTTGCCTTGAGTCTTACTGGGAGTGACATGTTTGACTTGTATTCACGGCATGCTGGACAAGGTTTAATGTTTGGTCCTCGAAGAATTTCAACTTTAGATGCTTCTTCCTCGCTTAATGGTGGAATAATCATTCCGCGATTCTGTGCTGTCTGTGTAATATCACTGAGTGAGAGACGTGCATCTTTTCCTTCAAGCATAGAATATCTCATGCCATTAACCCAAACTGCATCTTCATATCCCATTGTTTCTGCTTCTGTGAATACACCGGTAACTGCAGCAGCTGCGGCTGTCTCTGGACTTACAAGATATACGTTTGCATCAGCTGTTCCACTTCGGCCCTTGAAGTTTCTGTTGAATGTTCTCAGTGTGATTCCTTCTGAGTTTGGAGCAAATCCCTGTCCGATACATGGACCGCATGCAGATTCAAGAATTCTGAATCCGGCTTCGATGAGAGTTTCAAGGATTCCGGCCTTTGATGCCATGAGGAGTGTAGTGCGGCTTCCTGGTGCAATTCCAGCCTCAACTCCTGGAGCAATATGCTTTCCCTTTACGATTGCTGCAACTGCTTCAAGATCATCCAGGGAAGAGTTTGTGCAGGATCCGATTACAACCTGTGTGACCTTCTGTCCTGCAAGTTCAGAAATAGGCTTGATTACATCCGGGTTATGTGGACATGCTGCAAGTGCGTGGAGCTCAGAAAGGTTGATTTCAATAATCTTGTCGTAAGTACATCCTTCATCTGCTTTCTGTTCTGTCCAGTCTTGTCCGCGTCCCATTGATTCAAGGAATCGTTTTGTTGACTGGTCTGAAGGGAATACTGAACAAGTTGCTCCCAATTCTGCTCCCATGTTTGTAATTGTTGCACGCATTGGAACTGTAAGTGTTTCAACTCCTTCTCCAAAGTATTCGTAAACAGCACCTGTACCGCCCTTTACTGTTTCACGGCGAAGAACTTCAAGAATAATATCTTTTGCTCCAACACCCTTGTTGAGTTTTCCTGTGAGTTTTACTCCAAAAATTTTTGGCATTGGAGTGTGGAATGCTCCACCACCCATGGCAACAGCAACGTCAAGTCCACCAGCACCGATGGCAATCATTCCGATTCCACCGCCAGTAGGTGTATGGCTGTCAGATCCAAGAAGTGTCTTTCCAGGCTTTCCAAAGCATTCCAGGTGAACCTGATGGCAGATTCCGTTTCCTGGTCTGGAGAAGTAAAGTCCGTATTTTGCAGCAACTGACTGAAGATAGCGATGATCGTCCATGTTCTTGAAGTCAGTCTGAAGTGTATTGTGGTCAATGTATGATACTGAAAGTTCTGTCTTTACGCGTGGGACACCGATTGTCTCAAACTGGAGGTAAGCCATTGTTCCAGTTGCATCCTGTGTCAAAGTCTGATCTATCTTGATTGCAATGTCCTTTCCTCGTTCAATTGGTTCGCCTTTTGTGAATTTTGCTTCAGTTGAAACGATGTGATTTTGAATGATTTTTTCTGCAAGTGTAAGTGCCATAAAGTTCCTCCAGGAATAGTGTTTTGATAGGATGCGGACGAATGATAATTGTGCAAACCTATGAAAGTATTGTAACTGATTTGCGTCTTTTTAACAACTTGGAGCAGTTGATGCTTCTTTGAAAGTTGAAAATTTGAAGCTAATCATTTATAATTTTAATGGTTTTCTTCAATAGATTGTATATTGTAAATATCCCTTCATTGATTATAGATTTTTGTTTTTGAATTAACTTTCATTCCGTGAGGGGATAAGAATTGCATAATATTAGTTATTTTGGTTTGGAGTCAGATTAAGTTGCAGTCTTTGTTGTGGCGATTTCTTGCAGTATCATTTTTCTTTTCTCTTTTTTCCTGTTCTAATCCGGAAAGTGTTGCTTATTCTGGTGACGAAAACCTGCGGGAACTGGCATTGGCCTATGATTCCAAAACAAACTGGACTGAGTCCATTGAAAGTGATGTTCTTACAAATCCTGTTGAAAGACCCAATGGAGTTTCCTCAAGCATTTATTTGTCTCCGACAGTAATGGCTGCTGTTTCAGAGGATTCTTATGCTCCTGTTTATCCGTCAATACATGGATTTGCCAGTCTTGATGTTTCAACAATGGATATTGACGCCCTTTCTTTCCTGAAGTCATTTCTGGCACGAATCTGTTCAGGCGAGGCTCCGGAATCTATGGTCATATCAACTCAAATGCATACACTTTCATTTTTTTATTATGATATAAATCAGCTCATTGGTGATGTTGATTTTACACAGGCAGTTATTGGAAAGCCTTTTGATGGATCTGATTTTTATCAGTGTCCAGTGCGATTGTATTTCACAAGAAAAAATTCTTCACCTGAATCAGAATATTTTCTTCCCTATGTAGATGTTTTTGTTTATGTGAGACTTTATTCCAACGACTGGAAATGCTGTAAAATTGAATTTATGGGACTGGAGGATAATGATGGCAGAGGAAACTGAACTTACTCAAATTGAGCGAGAACTTGTTTTGCAGTATCTGAGGGATGATAATGTACCCTTGACCGTTACTCTGGAAGATAAGCCTGAGATGTCTGATGCTGATATCGTAGATGATAAGACCATCGGAACCAGTGATGAAAGCCGTGTTCCAGCCAGTGCAATTTTTCCTGTTGCAATTCCGTCTCGTCAGATTGAAGTTTTGAATCAGGGAATCATTCTTCTCAAAAATGCATCAAGAACCGTAAATCCCTTTGCAGGACGAATGGTAAGGGTTCAGTTTTATTTTCATCATCTGGGCCTGTATTTTGTTACTGAAATGAAGGAATGCTCTCAGGGCCTTGCCATAGTTGTTCCACGGGTCATAAAGAGAATTCCAGATGTTGTATCCAGAATAAACTATGATTTTACAGGTGAGCTTTCTTATGAGGTTTCTAATTCCAGGGTTGCAATAGATTGTCTTCCACTTTCTGGATATAGGATTTTTTCTGCTCCAAAGTGGGATGAGATTGATATTTCGTGCCAGAAAGAAGCCAAGGCATTAATTGAACAGTTTGTGCAGAATGTAAAGACAGGGCAGAGTGCTCCGGTTGGAAATGGCCTTCACCTTATCAGTTGTGCCCGATTCCTCACTGAAAAAAGAATGGTCGTCCAGGAATCTGTGGAAGGAAGAATAAAACCCTTTAACATGATTTACATGGATGACAAGCGTCTTGTACTGGCATGTCTTGAGGGAACTGAGGCTTTGGATTCTTCCATGAACTATACACTCTCCCTTACATTCACACTTTCTGAAAACAGGCTTCTCAAGCGCAAACTTGAAATTGAATGTTCCGTGGAAAATTGCTTTGAGAACGAAAGGATGCCTCAGATAAGATGTTACAGTCTGAAATTTGATCAGATTAAGGAAGAAGATTTAAGATTCCTTTATGAAAGACTGACAGGAAAAATGTTTGACATAAAATAGTATCTATTTGCGGTCTGCTTCATGTCTGGCCGCTTTTTTTGTGCTTCCACCTATGAGAACGGCAACTGGTTTCAGGAAATCTATGTTTTCACAGATAATCTTTATGATTACCATCATTGGAACCGCCAGAATCATGCCAATAAATCCCCAGATATAGGACCACAGGGAAAGGCTTACCAGTATTACAAATGGTGAGATTCCAAGATCACTGCCTTCCCATTTTGGTTCGACTATGTTTCCAAAGACAAAGTTGATTCCAACCATGATAACTGCCAGAATGATGATTGGGGTTATGTCAGGGTAGAATTGAATTACTGCAAAGCCAATGGTTGCTCCGCATGAAATCATTGATCCGAATGTCGGTATGAAATTCAGCACAAAGGCAATGAAAGCCCAGATTACAGGGAAGTCCATTCCAATGGCAGTTGTTGAAACAAGGACACAGATTCCTGTTCCAAGTGATACTAAGAATTTTATTGATACGTATCTTGTTACTTCAGAAATAATCTTTATGACAACAAAAATGATGCGCCTGTTTATGTTTTCTTGTGGAAAGGCAGTCCTGATTTTATCTTTCACGCTGGACATTTCAATCATAAGGAAAACTACCAGAAGAACAACCAATGCCGTAACCTGAACAGTTGAAACCAGGAATGAAGAAAGTGAAATTGCCATGTTCTGAATGGCTGTTCGAATTCCAAGGGATCCCCATAGCCTGGAAAATATTGACTGATTTTCGTCAACTTCAATTTTGAGAGTTTTTGCAAATAATTCCCAAAGGTGAAGGAACTTTGATTCATAGTTCGGGTATGCATTGATAATTGTTTTCAGGCTTGCTGTAAGTATGTTTGTGAATACAAAAAAAATTCCCAGGGCTATGATTACAGTAATAAGGATTCCCAAAGTCCATGGGATATGGAATGAATTCAGTTTTTTTATGAAGGGATAGAGAACCAGGGAAAGCATCACGGAAATAAAAATCGTCAGTATGAAATCCGCAGTAACCTTTAGCAAGGCAAACATCAGGATTACTGCCATAAAAAGCAGCACATAGAAGATCTTTTTTGTGTAGTTCTGCTGGTTCTCCATAAGATTTAGTTCTTTGGCCCGATCTTGTCAAATCCACAAAGTGGAACGAGAACTTCAGGGATTGTAACTGATCCGTCTTCGTTCTGATAGTTTTCAATGAGAGCAAGCATTGCACGTCCTACAGCAATTGCAGTTCCGTTGAGCATGTGAACATACTTGTTCTTGCCATCGTCATCGCGGTACTTTACGTTTAGGCGGCGTGCCTGGAAGTCAGTACAGTTAGAAGTAGATGTAACTTCACCGTAGTCTCCCTCTGGGTGTGCTTCGTCTGCACGTCCAGGCATCCATGCTTCAAGGTCCCATTTGCGGTATGCTGGAGCACCAAGGTCACCCGTACAAGTATCAACTACATGGAATGGAATTCCAAGACCTGTAAAAATCTCTTCTTCAATCTGGCGGAGCTTCTCGTGAAGTTCGTCTGACTGCTCTGGTGTTGAATATACGAACATTTCAACTTTGTCAAACTGATGAACTCTGTAAAGTCCCTTTGAGAACTGACCTGCAGCACCTGCCTCGCGGCGGAAACAGTGTGAGAGCCCGCAGTACATGAGTGGAAGCTTTGCCTTGTCAAGAATTTCTCCTGAGTGGTATCCGCCAAGTGTGATTTCTGCTGTGGCAACAAGACATGTTCCTTCTTCTTCAATTGCATAAACATTTGATTCATTTCCGCGTGGGTTGAATCCGATTCCCTTGAGAACTTCTTCCTTTGCAACATCTGGAGTAATGAATGTTGTGAATCCGTGCTTGCGCAAGATGTTCATTGCATACATGATGAGTGCCTGTTCAAGGAAAACAGCTTCATTCTTGAGATAGTAGAATTTGGGTCCTGAAACCTTTGTTGCACGTTCAAAGTCAATGAGGTCAAGTGCTTCCATGATCTCAACATGGCTCTTTGCCTTGAATCCGAACTTGCGTGGTGTTCCAACTTTTTTGACTTCAAGGTTTTCTGTGTCAAGCTTTCCGATTGGTGTTTCCGGGTGTGCCATATTTGGAATCTGGCGGCCAACTTCATCAAGCTTTTCTTCAGTTTCCTTGAGCTGTGATTCAACTTTTGCAATCTGTTCCTTGAGAGATTTTCCTTCGTCAATATATTTCTGGCGTGTTTCTGGATCAAGTTTCTGCTTCATTGAGGCTGCATTTGCATTGCGCTTCTGCTGAAGATCCTGGAGTGCTGTTGTGAGGGCAGTACGTTCATCAAAGAGCTTAACAACAAGATCAGCGTCTGCCTTTGAGGGATCCATGTTGCGGTCAATGATGTTCTTCTTAACTGCTTCAAGGTTTTCTTTGATAAATCTGTAGTCTAACATTTTGTTTCCTCTGTTATTATGGTTTATAGTTTAGTTTAATTTGATAATGTTTTCAACGGATGTTGAAATAGAATTTTTTAAGGTAGATGACTCTTTCCTTTGCCTTTTCCCAATTTATGCTTTGTGGATACTGATTTACGATAGTCTCGTATGTGTCAAGTGCTTCCTTAATGTTCCTGACTTCTGACGGAGTTTCAAGTGTCCTGCCTTTCAAAAACAATCCCTCGTCAATTCTTGTGGTTGCCTTTTCAAAGAAGTCATCAAGATGTGCAAGTGTTTCCTTGTATTTTCCTTCACTGAAACATTTGTTTGCCAGTTCAAGAATCTGATCGCTTGAGTTTAGTTCATTTGATGGAATGAGATTTTCCGAAGACTTTGTTTCAGATGGATTCATAAGGTCTTCAACTACTGCTTCTCCAACAAACATATCTGGATCTTCTTCTATTTCTGCTTTTGTCTGTGTATTTTGAATTACTGTCTTTGATCCGCTTTCTTCATTTAAATCCTGAAGATTGTCCTTTGCAGATGCTTGAGCAATTGAAGGTTTCTTTTGCTCCTGGTTCTGAGTGATGTTTGTCTTCTGAGTTTCTGGAGTCTTGTCTGTTTCATGTGATGCAGAGGAATTTTTTGTGTTTTCTACAAGTGGAGTTTGAACTGCTGCTTTTCTTTGTGGTTTTGGAGGAACTACGAGAGCATAGGATGGAGCCTTTACCCTGTCATTTGTTGTGCTCTTTCCCTGCACGATTATTTTCAGATAATCATCAATAACAGTTCCTGTGAGGGCATCATTCTTATAGAAGTGGAGCAGGGCTTCTCCTTCGAGCTTTGACCTGAGAGTGAATACAGTTTCCGTGGATCCGATTTTTCGTCCCATATAAGAGAAGGACTCTCTTCCCGTGTCATCACCAAGATAAATCCATCCCGATCCTGGATATGATATTTCAAGGAACTGGTTTTTCTGCATTTTCATATCTCTTGATGGAATTTTTGGCTTAATTATGACAGGAGCATTTTCTTCTGTATTTTTTCCTGCAGTGACTTCATTTTCCTGGGTTTCAGTTTTCTGAATATTCTTTTCTGGAATCTGCGTCATTTCCTGCTGTGGTTTTTCAGAAGAAGTGTTTGTGACTGGCATCTTTTCCTGTGCAGGAGCTTTTGCTGCTGGTTCAGAAGAAACAGTAACCGGCATCTTTTCTGATACTGTAGTCTGCCTATTTGTCTTTGAAACTGATTCAGGTTGACTTTTTGCAGTCTCTTCAGTTTTTACAGGTTCCGGATCTTTTTTTTGTTCTTCAAGTTCTTTCTGCTCAAGGTTTTCAATTTGAGATATGATTTCCCTGCTTTCATCAAGAATCAGGTTTCCCCTTGAATCTCTTTCTGCAGAACCGGCTGTGTTTAGTTTTTCCAGTTCTTCTTCAAATGCTTCAAGTGGAGTCTTTCCTTCTTTTATGTTGCTTTGTGAAAGTTCATCTGCTTTTGATTCTTCCTTTGGCAGCATTAATTCTTTTTCTTCAAGTGGAAAGAAGGCCTCAGACATTTCAAGAGGCTCAAGAATTACTTCCATTTTTTGTTCTTCCGCTTTTGTTTCTGGGGCTTCTGATTCCTGCTGTTCTGTTTCTTCCAAAACAGAATCCTTTTGTTCTGATTCAGTCTCTTGCCGGGTTGTTTCAGCTTTTGCCTGATCTGAAACCTGAGTCGATGCACATGAAACAAGTAGTGATGCCATTGCAACTAAAACAATACATTTTGTGATTTTCATGGAGCTGCCCCTATTAACTCATCTATCAGCCTGTTGTTTGATTTTCCAAGCTGGTCAACTGTTTTTTCTGTTGGTGTGGTAAACCATTTGTCAAATTCTTCATCTGACCACTGGCTTTCCTGTTCACGCTGAAAATAATATTTTTCAGTCAATGGATTTTTCTGTGGAGGAAAAAAATCATCTACGGCAGAATATGGAACTGTGTCTGGAAGTTCACGGACAATTTCTTTTTCTGGACCTGACATACCGTAGGCTATGAGAGCTCCCAAAAGCAATGCGAGAAGGGTGCAAGTTATGGCAACTGTCAGTTTTGTGTTTTCTTCAACAAATGCCCTGACATTTTCCTTGACGTTATCCAGAAATTCCATATTTGTTTTTATTGTCCCTCTTTCAGTGTTCCGTCCGGATTGTGCTCGCGTCGTGGTGGTCGTGGTGGAATTACGATTCCCTCTTCTGGAGGTACGTCTTCTTCTATGAAGTCACTCTGGTCATCAAATGTAAGGTTTGCATTGAGCGTGTCTTCATCAAGACGAATCTGGATGATTTTTGTAATTCCCGAATCTTCCATTGTTACACCAAGCATTGTTGATGCACCTTGTACGGTTTTTCTGTTGTGAGTAATGATAATGTACTGGCTTATGTTTCCAAAGGCACGCAATGTGCTTACAAATGAGGAAACATTCTTGTCATCAAGAGCCGCATCAATCTCGTCCAAAAGACAGAATGGAGAAGGACGAACCTGATAAGTTGCAAAGAGAAGCGCAACGGCAGTCATTGTTTTTTCACCACCGGAAAGCAATGAGATATCTGACAGTTTTTTTCCAGGCGGCTGTGCATAAATCTGAATACCTGATGTGAGTACATTTGTCGGATCTGTAAGCCTGAGCTCGGCACGTCCACCATCCATGAGACGCCTGAACATGTTGTGAAAATTCTTGCGGATTTTGTTGTATGTGTCCAGGAACATTTCTGTTGATTTTGTGCGGATTTCCTCACTGACACGAACAAGTTTTTCCAGTGTGTCCTGAGTATCCTTGTAGCTGGCCTGCTGTCTTTCGTAACGTTCTTTTTCTTCTGCAAACTGCTCTACAGCCATGAAGTTTACTGATCCAAGCTCCTGGATTTTCTGCTTTACTGAAACGAGCTTTTCCTTGATTGCGGATGGAGTTTCCGTAATCTTGTACATTCTTTCCTCGAATTCCATCAGGTCTCGGGAATAATTATCCTGGAAGTTTTGCTTGACGTTTTTGATTTCAATATCATTCTGACCGATGTCAAAATTGTATTTCTCGAGCTGAGTCTGGTACTTCTTCAGTTCTTCCTGACGCTTCTGGAGTGCGTTCTGTTTTCCAGAAACCTTGTTGTTGCACTCGGCAATCTGCTTGTCCAGGTCATTGAGTTCCTCAGTGATTTTTTCACCTTTTCTCTGAAGCTCTGCAATGCTTTCCTCTGCATCTTCAATTTGTTCTACAAGGTCCTCACGACGCTTTGTTTCTTCATAAAGCTCATCCTTCTGTTCCTTGAGAGAGGCTTCTTCTGCGGCAAGGCTTTTCTTCAGGTTGGAAATAAGCTGCTCACAGTTGAGAATCTGCTGAACCATTGCCGCCTGATTGACCTTAAGACCGCTGAGGGTTTCATTGAATTCCTTGATCTTTTTTTCCAGCTCGGAATTGATTTTTTCAAGTTCACGGCTCTTTTCCTGAAGCTGATCAATCTGGCTAAGATTGTCTTCAATTTCAGAGTCAATACCGCGCTTTTTTGTGATAATACCTTCTGGTGAAAGAAAGTCGTCAATGAAAGCTGGTGTTGTCTTTGTGTAGTTCTCCAGCTTTTCCTTGAGACTGTCAAACATCTTGAGAAGGTCATCGAATGCCGTAACTGCATCAGTTCCCATCTTTGCTGAATCTTTTTCTGAGTGTGACGGAAGAGACGCAAAATCCTTGAATATGTTTGAGCGGCCGTTTACAAAAACCTTGATTTTTTCAAGAGAGTAGTCAAGTTCTTCTTTTGCCTTTTTGTTGGCCTGTGATGAATATCCTGCATCCTTGAGTTTTGCATCAAGTTCAGTAACGATGTCTTCTGTGATTGCTGCAAGATTTTTCTGAAGTTCCTGGCGTTTCTGGTTCAGGTTGATGATCATTCCGCCGTTTGTTCCGATTATCTTGTTGTTGTCATCAATTTGTGCTGAAGACATCTGGATATTCTGGATGAAACTTTCGATGTTTTTCTTTATGTCTTCCAGTTTCTTGTTCTTTTCGTGAAGATCAAAATTCTGGCTGTCTATATCTTCATTGCATTCGTCAATTCTTTCTTCAATATTTTTGATTCTGTTTTCAATCTGGCCGATTTTTTCCTTAATCTGGCTCTGCTGGTCATGAAGCTGCTTGAGAAGCTGCTGTTTTCCATTATATTCGGCACCAATCCTAATCTGCTCCTGGGTTTTTACTGTTACCTGTTCCTGGAGCTTGCTTACCTTTTCTGTGTTTTCGTTGAGTGTGCTGTAGATTTCCTTGATGTCTCTGTCTGCCTCATCACGCTTTTTTTCGGCAAGCTTTCTGTTTTCGTCATTTCTTGCCTTGTTCTGCTCAAAGTCTTTCAGGCGGAGAAGCTGAATGTCAAGTTCATAGTTGAATTTGTCATCCTGCAGCTTTCTGTACTTTGTGGTTTTGTCAGACTGTGCCTTGAGAGTTTCATAGTTTCGCTTTGTTTCTGCAAGTCCGATTTCAATCTGTGCCAGATTTGCCTTTGTTCTTTCAAGTTCCCTTTCAGCTTCAATAACATCTGCCTTTGATCTTGAAATTCCTGCAGCTTCTTCAAAAAGGTAACGTCTGTCTTCTGGTTTTGATGAGAGAATCTGGTCAATTTTTCCCTGTTCCATGACAGAGTAGGCTGCCTTTCCTACACCAGTATCCATGAAAAGCTGTCTAACCTTGGTTGCCGTTGACTGCTCACCATTGATGAAATATTCGTTTTCGCCGCTTCTGTAGATTCTGCGCTTGATTGCAATTTCAGATTCCTGCATTGGAAGCAGACCATTTTCATTTGCAATGGTCAGTGTAACTTCTGCTACAGAAAGAGCAGGACGCTGTTCGGTTCCGTTGAAAATAACATCAGCCATGGATTCTGCACGAAGATTCTTTGACTTGTTTTCTGCAAGAACCCATTTTATTGCGTCAACAACGTTACTTTTTCCACATCCATTTGGTCCGAGCAGGGCAGTAATTCCGTCTGCGAAGTCAATGCGAGTCCGGTCAGCAAATGATTTGAATCCGAATATTTCAAGGCTTTTTAAGAACACTTTTTTTTCCTTAATGCAATTTGCGTTTTGAATGCCAGTGACCTGCTGTGAGACTCAATGGCATAACTCCCATTATATTAAATTTATTCAATCTCTTCAATTGAATTTGGATCAATTACTTTTCCTTTGTATAGCATTTTCGGGTATACCACAAGCTTGAGTTTTTTCTCCAGTCTTGAATACAACTGCATTTCAAACTGGTCACCAATTACACAGTTGATTCCAATTTTCCCTGATCTTGCAGTTCTTCCGGCCCTGTGAATGAAAAAATCCTCATTTTCATTGAGATCCATCTGAACAACATGGGAAATATTGTTTATGTCCAGTCCTCGGGATGCAAGGTCTGTTGTTATGAGGATTTTTGCCTTTCCGCTCTTGAATCTGTCTATGGCACTTTTTCTCTTAACCTTGTCAGTTTTTGAGCTCAGGGTTTCGCATTCAATTTTCTTGAACCTGAGTTTTGATGCAATATTATCAATCTGATCACTTCTTCCGGTAAAAACAATCATTTTTTCCGGTTTTTCAGCATTGATAAGGCTTCTCAGCGTGTCAATCTTGTCTCTTCTTTCTGCAAAAATGGCCCAGTGGGTAATTCTTTTTCGAAGAACGTCTTCCTGTGGCAGTTCAATGAGCATTATCCTGTCGTTTTCATTCAACTCTCCACGTACAATTCCGTCTCGTGCTTTCTGGAGAATTTTAAGCGTATATGAAGAAACTGTTGCGGAATTTCCGATTAGCTGAACGTGTTTCGGGAGTCTTTCAAGGAGAGCTTCCGTGTCATCCCTGAGTTCCTTGCTCAGCAATCTGTCTGCTTCATCCAGGACAAGAGTTTCCACCTGTTCTGCCTTGAGCTTTTTCAGGTGAATCAATTCCAGAAGTCTTGAGGCTCCCCCAATGACAATCTCAGGTTTTTCCTTGAGAAGTTCGATTTGACGTCCTATGGGAGCTCCTCCAATCAAAAGTGCGCACCTGATTTTGCATATACTTTGGATTTCTATCTTAATCTGGGAAGCAAGTTCGTATGTTGGTGAAACAATCATGATCTTTACTGCCTTGCCGGGATTTTCCTGGGCCATAAGGCGTGTAACTAGTGGAAGTACGTAGGCAAATGTTTTTCCGGTTCCGGTTTCACTCTGGAACATAATGTTTTTGTTTTCTGCTATGAATGGAATTACTTTTTGCTGTACGCTTGTAGGCTGGGTAATGTGTTTTTCAAGAAGTGACTTTATAATTTCACTGTTTATGTTTAATTCTTCAAATGTCATGGACTGATTATACCAAGGGAATTCCAAAAACTCAACAAATTGGATTTTCAAGGTTTCCTGTTTCTTTTAGTTTGACTTGCCGCTTTTGTGCATCATGCATATTCAATTGAAAAATTTAATATATCTGTGTAAAATTGACTTATGAAACTTGGAATTGATACTTTTGACTGCGACCATGGAAAATCTGGCCAGGGATCCTATGTTTTGTCTCTGGTAAGAAATATTCCTCAATGTGATGATCTTGAATTTGAGCTTTTTGGAGAGGAACATGATCGTTATGTTTATACAAAAGATAATCCAATAAAATATACGAGTGCTGAAGTAAAGGAAACTGCATCTGGTCAGAGGTTCTGGCATAATTTTGGATTTTCAAGATTCTGCAGAAAAAATTCCTATGATGCCGTGCTGTTTGCCGCTGGTGCAAGAATGCTTCCCTCATCTTTTTCTGTGCCTGGAGTTGCAGTTGTAAATGAACTTGTGTCTGCAGTTGTTCGTGGTAATGATTTCAACTACTTTTCAAGACAGCAGATTCTAAAAGGCCTTGCACATGCTGATTGCATAATCGTTCCAAGCAAGTTTATTAAATCAGATCTGGAAAAACTTGGAATAAGGAATAAAAACATAGAAATCATTCATCCGGCGGTTGATACTGAGCTTTTTCAGCCAAATCATGATCTTATTGAATCTGATATAGCGGACATAAAACCTTTTGCCATAAAAAAACCCTATATAATCTATGCCAGACGAATGGTTGACTCTGAAAAGAAACATGTGGAGCTTATAAAGGCATTCTCAATGTTCAAGAAAAAGACCGGTTTGCCTCACAGACTTGTAATTGCAGGCAGTGAAGGTCCATACAGCAACAAGGTTCATGAGGCGGCCTTTGAGTCTGAGTTTGCCAGTGAAATTTTTCTGACCGGTTTTTTTCCGAGGGAAAGTTTTCCGGATTTGTATAAAAATGCTGAACTCTGTGTTTTTCCGTCAGTAAACGAGGGCATGGGACTTCCTGTTCTTGAAGCAATGGCCAGCGGAATACCTGTTGCCTGTTCTCGTGAGGGTGCCCTGCAGGAAATTGCCGGGGACTGTGCACTTTTCTTTGACAGCAATGATGTTTGTGAAATTGCAGGTGCCATTGAAAAAATTGTCTCAGACAAGAATCTTGCTTCTGAACTGGTCAAAAAGGGACTTGATCATGTAAAAAACTATACATGGAAAATGAGCGCAGAAAAGACTATTGAAATTATCCGAAAGTATGTGATGTAAAGTTTTTCCCCTGAGTTTTGTTCAGTCATAGTTGAACAGATTGCAGTGATCCGGGTCATTGATTTCTGAATAGGATCCGGGATAGTACAGCAGCATGACTGCGTCAAAGGGGCCGTTCTTTCTTATGTAGGATCTTATGCTTGCTGCAAAATTTCTTCGGTCAAGTGAGTGCATTTCGGAAGTTTTCTGGCAGATGTATGCCTCAATCGGGTCTGTGTAGCTGTCTCCGATAATGAGAATTTTTGAGCCTTCTTTTTCCCTGTTGTTTATGATTACGTTGTTTATGTCCCCGTGAACAAATGTTCCATATCCGTATTCACCATAGATATCCTTCTTGTCAAATTGTCCTTTCAGAAGAAGAATGTCATAGGGGCCTGAAATGTTGTTTTTAACATGAGACTGTGCATAGCTGAAATACTTGAAGTCCATTTTATCTCTTGGAAGTGGCAGCACGAAATCTTCCAGGTCGGCCTTGCTCTTTGTGACTTTTTTTCCATGGGTTCCAAAAAAACAGTCTTCTTTCAGAATGAAATCAAAATTATTAGCATCAGAAAAATATGCTCCGTCAATATTTGTTCCTGTTTTTTCATTGAGAAAACTGCAGATTTCCGGCATCAGTTTCAGTGCTGTTTCAGCTCTCCAGTGATGGTCTGTTCTGTAGAAATTTGAAAGATGAAAGTCCGTTTTCTGAATGCTGGTCATTGAATCACTTCCTGAGTGAATGATCTTTCTTGTGTCCAGTACGCTTATGTTGTTTTTTTCAAGAAGCTCAATTACCCTGTCTGCATTTGAGTTTCCAAAATCCTTTATGTCTGCGTATTCTTTGTCATAGGCACAAATTTTCTCCGGTCCCTGAACATAAACCATTGGAGTTCCCTGGGATTCAAGAAAGTCACGCAGCTTGACTATGTTGTCTGCAGCCTTGGCAATTTCTCCGTCACTGAGTTTCCTCTGGAAAATAGTAAATTCATTGTTACGGATTCTCTGGACCGGATTGTTTGAGTCGGATGTGATATACCATGAAATGATTTTTTCATAGGTTGCGGCAATTTCTGTCAGTTTCATTTTCAGCACTATGAACTTCAGTAATTTGTCCTCAATCTTGTTTTCAGCTTTCTTGATTTTTGAAAACAGCTTTCTGTCTATTTTTTTTGCCAGGGATTCTGTTTTTGAGTCTTCTGCAACCGATTTAGTTTCTTCAAAAGGGTAGAGGGAGTATATGTCATATCGTTCTTCATCTTCATCATCACTTATTTCACTTTCAATATAGTAATTCATCTCAAAGAAAACGGCTTTCACAAATGTGTTGTTTCCCATGAGACCAAGCTTAACACAAGAAAAAGTAGCCATTCTCAAAAGTGCAAATGCCAGGACAATAAAGAGAACTGCAAAAGGAATTCTTGCTGCCATGTATTCAATCTTGCTTTTCATGTCTGCTCCAGTTTATTCCACCTAAAAATTGAAATAGATGAATGGATTGTATCCGCCCTTGATTACTGTCAGGGCTGACAGAATGAACATTAGAAGAATCCAGATTGATCTGGCAATTCCATACCATGTGGATTCCTTGTTTTTGATCAGTTTTGCCAAGGGCATGCTTCCCAATACTCCAATGGCAAGGATGAATGCTGCGCCGTTTCTCATGTAGAAGTTGTTTATGATGGATCCTGAAAAACTGAACATTGTCTTGATGTAAGTTACTATGTCAGCCAGGCTTGTGCATCGGAAAATAATCCATCCGATAATGATGAACAAAAGCGAGTAGGCGTGAAGAGCGGTTTTCTGAAGGAGTCTTGTCGCCTTGCTTTCTGAGAACTTAAGGTATTTCATGAAGATGAATTTTTCCATAAGCTGGAGTACCAGGTAGAATATTCCCCAGAGAATGAAATTCCATGCAGCACCATGCCAGATTCCAGTGAGAACCCAGACTGCTGCAAGGTTAAGTATGTGACGGTGTGGGGAAACTCTTGATCCTCCAAGTGGAATATACACGTAATCCCTGAAAAATGAAGAAAGGGAAATGTGCCATCTTCGCCAGAATTCTGTTATGGATTTTGAGATGTAAGGATAGTTGAAATTTTCCTCGAAATGGAATCCGAAAATTCTTCCAAGTCCAATTGCCATGTCTGAGTATCCGGAGAAATCGAAATAAATCTGAATTGTGTAGGCAATTGCCCCAATCCATGCGTTTGCTCCGTTGAATTCTGCTGTGCCCATTGAACTGAACACACTGTCTGCAATCTGGGCTGCGTAGTTTGCAACAAGACATTTTTTTGCAAGTCCAAGAATGAACCTGAAGGATCCCTGTGTGAAATCATCTCTTGTTTCTGTTCTGTTTGATATTTCGTTCTGTACGGTTGAATACCTGACGATTGGCCCGGCAATCAGCTGGGGAAACAGGGCAATGTACAGTGCAAGGTCAAAAATGTTTTTCTGTACCGGAACTTCTTTCTTGTACACGTCAATCACGTAAGTAAGGCTTTGAAAAGTGAAAAATGAAATGCCAATTGGAAGTGCAATGCTGACCAGCGGAATTTTTGTTGAAATCATGTGCAGGTTTTCCAGAACAAAAGACAGGTACTTGAATACGAAAATAAGTCCTATGTTCCAAAGAACTGCCAGGGTCAGGAAGAATTTTCTTTTGCTGCCTGAATCAATGAGCCTTGCAAGCACATAGTTCATTATGATTGACAGAATCATTATGAAAACAAAGTATGTTTCTCCCCATGCATAAAACAGAAGGCTTGAAATAAGGAGAAGGGTGTTCTTGAATTTTCGTCCCCTAAGAAAAGGATTGAAATATAAAACCAGTACTAATGGAAGAAATATAAAAAGAAAAATGTAAGTTGAAAATACCATATTGAATACGATTAGCAGGGAGCCTTCTCCAACTTAATTAAAAAAGACTCCCTGGCTTTAAGCTTTTGTGAAGTTGTTTAAGATTCTAGCGGCCGTGACAAGCCTTGTATTTTTTTCCGCTTCCACATGGGCACGGATCGTTTCGTCCGATTTTTTTCATGCTCCTAACCAGTGTTCCTCCCTGAGGATTTCTTGCAGTTCTCATTGGGCTTGCATTTGCCTGCTGTCTATTTGCCTCAGATGACATTGATTCTGCTTCCTTGTGTTCTGCAACTATCTGCTTTGGTGCTTCTCGGCGTGCACTCTGTCCTTCAACCTGAACTTTAACTCTGAAAACAAGGCTTGCTACTGCATCACGAATTTCATCCAGCATGTCGTCGAATCTGTTGAATCCGTCAATCTTGTATTCTGTGAGGGGGTTTTTCTGTCCGTATCCGCGCAGGTGAACTGCTTCACGCAATCCGTCAAGGAACTCAAGCTGGTCGAGCCATTTTCTGTCAATGAGCTGAATGTACTGGTATCTGATGAACATATTGAGATTAGGCTTGCCAATAAGCATTTCCTTCTGTTCGATGTCATGGAGAAGAACATCCTTAACGCCCTGGACTGTAAGCTGATCGTAAGGAATCTGCTGTCCGAAAATCTGGAAAATAGTGTCAGAAAGTGCACTGAGGCTGCTGTTCTTTCCCTTTGTCGGGTGCATTGCAAAAATTTCATCAACCTTTTCCATTGCATTTTCTGTTACGCGCTGGCTGAGATTTTCGTCAACAAGAATTGCATCTCGCTGTGAGTATATGAATTTTCTCTGCTGGTTCAATACGTCATCGAAATCAAGAAGAGTTTTACGGATTTCAAAGTTTCTTTCTTCAACTTTTTTCTGTGCCTTTTCAATTGATCTGTTGAGCATGGGGTGATTGATTGGCTCTCCAGGTTCCATGCCGATGCGGGACATAATGGACTTCATTTTTTCGCCACCGAAGAGTCTCATGAGATCGTCATCCATTGAAATGTAGAACTTAGATCGTCCTGGATCACCCTGACGTCCTGAACGTCCACGAAGCTGGTTGTCAATACGGCGGGATTCATGTCTTTCAGAACCAATAACATACAGACCACCGAGATTTTTTACTTCCTCGCAGTCCTTTTTCCACTGTTCCTTTTCAATGGCAAGAGCCTTTTCATACTGTTCCTTGGTTGCCTGTGTTCCGCATCTCTTCATGGCACGCATTTCCGGATTTCCACCAAGCTTAATGTCTGTACCACGTCCTGCCATGTTTGTTGCAACAGTAACGCTTCCCTTTGCACCAGCTTCTGCAATGATGAGTGCTTCTCGGGCATGGTTCTTTGCGTTCAAGACTTCATGCTTGATTCCCTTTCTTGTGAGAAGGGCGGAAAGATGCTCTGATTTTTCAACGGAAACTGTACCGATAAGGACCGGCTGTCCTTTCTTGTGAGCTTCGGCAACTTCCTTTACGATTGCATTCCATTTGTCGCTTTCGTTGAGATAAACTTCATCATCCTCATCTTTTCTTGCAACCGGTCTGTTTGTAGGAATTTCAACAACGTCAAGGTCATAGATCTTGCTGAATTCAACTGCTTCTGTTGCGGCTGTACCAGTCATTCCGGAAAGCTTTTCGTACATGCGGAAGAAATTCTGATATGTTACTGTTGCGAGAGTTCGGTTTCTCTGTGCAATCTTCAGGTGTTCCTTTGCTTCAATAGCCTGATGGAGTCCGTCACCGTAGCGTCTTCCCTCAAGAATACGTCCCGTGAATTCATCAACAATCTGAACCGCTCCATCCCTTACAACATAGTCAACGTCTGGATGGTAGAGAGTATGTGCCCTCAATGCCTGAGTAAAGTAGTGAACGTATTCAAAATTCTGCTCGTCAAAAACAGTTGTTCCTTCCTCAATGAGCTTTGATGCAAGGAGAATTTCATTGATCTTGTTCATTCCCTTGTCGGTGAAGGAGATTTTCTTTGATTTTTCATCAATCTTATAGTCGCCTTCAAGAGCTTCTCTTTCTTCTGGAAGCATGTTTACTTCATCAGGGTAGTCATTTGTCTTAGGATCTTTTTCAACTTCCTTGAACTTGTCAACATGCTTGTCTACTTCAAAGAATTTATATGTATCATCTTCGCCCTGGCCTGAAATAATGAGAGGAGTTCTAGCCTCATCAATAAGGATCGAGTCAATTTCATCAACGATACAGAAGTTGAATCCGCGCTGAACTTTCTGGCTTGCTTCCATCTGCATGTTGTCACGAAGATAGTCAAATCCGAATTCACTGTTTGTTCCGTATGTAAGGTCACAGGCATAGGCTGCTCTTCGCTGGTTATTGTCCATGTTTGGAAGAATGCATCCAACAGTCTGTCCCAGAAACTGGT
>SAMEA3663112__coassemble_31_pt1 | contig 62421 bp, 58 predicted proteins | sample SAMEA3663112__metabat2_low_PE_006 | metagenome-assembled genome bin SAMEA3663112 (sample SAMEA3663112) | pig gut metagenome | biome: pig gut; feature: pig-associated habitat; material: faeces | place: Denmark | collected 2012
GAAAGAATTTTCTTCAAAATTACGTATATTGGAAAAACTTGAATTTTGACCTAATGATAAATTTATGCTATATAAGTTTTACGTAAAGAAATAGGGACTGATTTGTGCTTGAGTAGTCGCCGGCAGGAGTAATTTCCATCATGCAGTTTATAAATCCCTCCTGGCATTTCCTCTTGTATGATATGTCCAGAAGTATGTTCCCGTTTTCAAAATAATTCTTCAGGTAGGTTATGTTTGTTTTTTGCAGATATTCTTCAAGATCATCTGGATGAACTTGCCCGGTCTTTGCAAATCCTTCCAGCCATTCTGATATTTTGCTGGAGAATCCCATATCCTCGTTTTTTTCCGTGTTGTCCATGGTAAAAATCTGGAACATATCCTTTGTGAGGTTTATTTTGAGAATTTTTTTGTACATTTTGCACATTACGCTAAATGCTTCTGCCTGGCCACGCCTGTCAATTCCTTTGTTGGAATAATATTCAGCCTTGCTCTTGTACATTCTCTCATCAGCAACTTGAAGTAGTTTTGTGATATTGTTTGAAGGAATTTCCATCTTATTTGCATATCCGTATGAAATGTGGATTTCAGATATGTTTTTTCCTTTCCACTTTAGCAGAACGTTATCAAAGTCGTCTGTCAGCTCCTTGATTTTCTCCGGATGAACATACAGTATGGCCGCAAATTCATCACCACCGATTCTGTATATTGTTCCATAGCTTCCAAATGTCTGCTTTATGCATTGGGAGGCTCCAACAATCAGTTCATCACCAACTTCATGTCCCTGATCATCATTTGTTTTCTTGAGCTCATTCAAATCCATCAAGAAAACGGTAATGTATTCTTCGCCATTCAAGTCATTTAATTTTGATTTGTCTGATTCAAATGCCCTTCGATTGTATAATCCTGTAAGAGAATCATAAAGGGAATCAATCCTGGATTTTTCAGCTTTTTCCTTGAGGTTTTTTTCCCTGATGTTGATAATATTGAATGCATATAGTATGAAGGCTGTTATGGCAAATCCTATTGAATACATAGCAACGTTGTAATACAGGAATTGTAGTATTCCAAAAAACAGCGGGACCAGAGAGAAGAGAATGACGTGCTTTATCTTTCTTTTGCTTTGCTTGTCCTTTGAAGCAAGTAGTTCTATTCCGGATAACCCCAGAATAATTGCATAGTATATGAACTGGGCTAAATACATGTATGATCTTAAGTAGCCTGTTTCATAGTTCAGTTTTTCGTTGAAATAGAATCCCTCGTGATTGAATATGTTTGATCCTATCATCAGAAACTGACACAATATCAGGATAAATCTTGCAATGTTGAGGATTGTCCTTTTCTTTCCACTGATGCCCATGTATGACATCATGTATCCAAACCAGAAGAAGGCACTTAGAGCACAAAGACTATGAAATCCGTAGGTAACTGCGTTGAAAAAAAATTGTGATATGATTGGGGATCTTGAATCGCAGATTCCCCATAATCCGTCTATGAGGCAGTACAGAACATATAAAACAAGGAGCTTGAGAAACGGACGGTCAATCTGGTCCTTGAAATTCTTGTCAAGGGATCTGTTCATGATGAGTAAGATTTGAAATAAGCTGGAAAATGCCATGACGGCATATATTTGACCATTATTCATCTTATAAAAAGATTTTATCATGGAATGTGCCGTAGGAAAAGTTTTAGTTTTATTATGATATTAGAAATATCAAAATGTTATATTTTATGTCTGCTTTATTTTAATTGTCTGGTTTACTGGCAGGACATAAAAAACCGAACCTAAAAGACCCGGTTTCAAGTTAGAATTTTATTATTTATCGTTTCTTTCCTGCATCTGTTCTCTAAGAGATTTTGCCTTAGGTTTGATTACCTGTACACTGGAAGGAACGTTAATTAAGTCTGTGCCTGCATTTTTCAGTGTTATGGTATGAAGCGGTTCCATCCGAAGAAATATTTGTGAATAATCAAACCTTAACACTGATTTACCGATTGTAAAATCTGTAAGTCTTTCACAATCTGAAAATGCACCAAAGTGAATATCTTTTACAGAATCAGGTATTACAACTGATGTTAAACTTAAACATAATTCAAAAGCTTGATTTTCTATTATTACCAGGGAATTTCCAAAGTCAACTGATGTTAAATTTACGCATCGATAAAATGCAGATTCTTTGATTATTTTTACGGAATCCGGAATTACAATTTTTTCTAGACTCTCGCAGTCACTAAATGCATACTTTGAAATAGTTTCCACACTTTTACCAATCACAACAGATTTAAGCTTAGAGCATGATTCAAAAGCATACCAGTCGATTAAAGTTACAGAATCAGGAATTGTAACAGATAAAAGTGAACCTTTATTTTGGAATGCCTTTTCTCCAATGGAAACAACAGGAAATCCGTCAAAGTTATCAGGGATTGCAACATTTTCACTGGAACCTTTATAGTCCATGATGGAAATGTTACCTTCTTCAGATATATAGATCTTCCAGTCATCAATAATATATTCACCGGAAACAACAGATGGTTCATTGCCAAATGCAATGCCAAAGCACAAAAAACACAATAGAGTCAAAATAAATCTTTTCATGGAAATCATTTTATACGCAAAACAATAAGTAATCAACGGTTTTATATTGAAGTTGAGTCGTCAGGTTCGAATCCTTCTAATATCAGATTCTGTTTGTCTGTTTAAAATAAAAAAAGTTCTTGCCTTAACAAGAACTTGTATTAGTATAGTGGGGAGAGAAGGATTCGCCTTTCAGGCCGCTCCCCAAAATTGCTCCCGCTTGGTCGCGATTTTGGGGCTTCGAATCCTTCCTTCGCGTTTAAAATAAAAAAGTTCTTGTTTTACCAAGAACTCATTTTTTTATAGTGGGGAGAGAAGGATTCGCCTTTCAGACCGTTCCCTCAAAATTGCTCCCACCTGGTCGCGATTTTGGGGCTTCGAATCCTTCTAATATCAGATTCTGTTTGTCTGTTTAAAATAAAAAAAAGTTCTTGCCTTAACAAGAACTCATTTTCGTATAATGGGGAGAGAAGGATTCGAACCTTCGAAGGCGGAGCCGTCGGATTTACAGTCCGATGTAATTGACCACTATACGACCTCCCCTGAGAATAGCTGCTTGTAGGACTTGGACCCACGACCCCGAGATTACAAATCACGTGCTCTACCAACTGAGCTAAAGCAGCAAGTCAACGTTTAGTTGATGTCTAGATATTATAGAATTATCATATTTGTGTCAATAGAAAAAATCAAAAAAATATAAAAAAAATATAAAAAAAGTTGAGATTATTATTAAATTGTGAATTTGAAAAATCGGTGATATAATTATATACACTGTAAATTTTTAGCTTTTTATAATTTTGCGAGGAAATAAATGGCCATTTCAAAGTATATTAAGGAAACCATGTCTTCCAAGTCAGCTGGAGTCATCAGAAAAATGTTTGAGGAAGGAATGGCATTGAAAGCTGTTCATGGGGCGGACAATGTATTTGATTTTTCTATCGGAAATCCTGATTTGAATCCGCCGAAAGAAGTTCAGGAAACTATGAAAAAACTTGCAGAAAGAGCCGGAGAGACTAACTTCCATGGTTATATGCCTAATGCGGGATTTGCTTTTGCAAGGGATGCCATGGCAAGAAAAACTTCATTGGAGCAGGGTGTTGAAATTTCCGGTGATTGTGTTGTAATGAGTGTAGGTGCTGCAGCGGCCTTGAATTGTGTTTGCAAGGCATTGCTTAATGAAGGAGACAATATTGTTGTTCCGGCACCTTTTTTCCCGGAATACAGGCACTATGCAAAGAATTCGGGTGGAAATCTTATTGAAGTTCCTACTAAGGCTGATTTTTCTCTTGATATTGACGCTATAAGACTTGCACTTACAGATAAGACTGCTGCTGTTTTGATCAATACTCCAAACAATCCTACCGGTAGAATTTATTCGACTGAGGAAATCAAAGCACTGGCAATTGTTCTTGAAGAACACGGAAAAAAATCCGGCAGGAAACCATATCTTATTTGCGATGAACCATATCGTGCAATTTCCTATGATGGAAAGTCTGTTTCTCCAACATTCCCTTTTTATGACTCAGCAATTGTTGTGACTTCCTTTGCAAAAAATTTGAGTCTGCCTGGTGAAAGAATTGGTTATATCTGTGTTAATCCTGCCTGTCCAGACAAGGATGATGTTGTTGCTGCCTGTATTTTCACAACAAGAATCCTTGGTTTTGTTAATGCCCCTGCATTTTTCCAGAGGGTGGTGACAGAAGTTTGGGATGCAAAGGTTGATTATTCTTTGTACGAAAAAAGGCGAAATTCTCTCATGAAGATTCTTGACGAGGCTGGTATTGAGCATGTTGTTCCTGAAGGAGCTTTCTATATGTGGTGTAAGGCTCCGGATTGTTTTAATGGTGATGACATGGCTTTCTGTGATTATCTAAAAAAATACTTTATCTTGTGCGCTCCTGGTGGAGGATTTGCTGGAAAGGGATGGGTAAGGCTTGCCTATTGTGTGAGTGAGAAGTGCATTGAGAATTCACGAAAGGCATTTATTCAGGCGATGAAGGATTTGAATAATTAGTTTGATATAGTTTTTAACTGGAAAAATAAAGACTACGGAGGATAATATGAAAATTTTGATGGTAAGTTCTGAAGTTGTTCCATTTGCAAAGACAGGTGGACTTGCAGATATGGTTAGTGCTCTTTCGATTCAGCTCGTAAAGATGGGACACGATGTTCGAATTGTTATGCCTCGCTATTATAAAATTGATCGAAGCAAACTTAATCATCTTTCAGGACCAATGGCAATTGCTGCGGGTCAGGTTGAAACATGGTCTGCTGTGTATGAGACAAAAATGCCGGGGTGTGACACGCTTCCTGTTTATTTTATTGATCACGAGCAGTGTTACGGACGTGACGGTGTATATGGAGTTCCTGGTGAAACTGATTTTCATGATAATCCATACAGATTTGCAGTTCTTTGTCATGGAGCTTTTCAGTTGTGCCGCAAGCTTGACTGGTATCCTGATATCATCCATTGCCATGACTGGTCATCTTGTCTTGCCCCAGTTTTGCTTAAGCATGTGTGCAGATACTGTGGTTTTGAAAAGACTGCATCTGTTCTGACAATCCATAACCAGGGATATCAGGGACAGTATTCAAAGGATTCATTCCCTGCACTTGGAATTGACTGGGGACTTTATTATGGTGCTGGATTTGAACACAATGGTGGAATTAACTTCCTGCAGGCTGGTGTTTCATGTGCAGACATGATTACAACTGTTTCACCAACCTATGCACTTGAAATTCAGACCCCGGATGGTGGTTTTGGAATGGATGGACTTTTGAGAGTGCGAAGTGATGTTATTTGTGGAATCCTCAATGGTGCTGATGTTAGTCAGTGGAATCCTGAAATTGACAAGAAGATTCCTGCCAACTATAGTTCGAAGGATTTGAAGGGTAAGGCTGTATGTAAGGCTGAACTCCAGAAAAGAATGGGTCTTGAAGTTAATCCTGATATTCCTGTTGTTGGTATTGTCACAAGACTGGTTGATCAGAAGGGTATTGCAGAAATCTTTGCTCCAACCTACGGATCAATTTACCAGATTTGCCAGGATATGAAGGTACAGTTTGCAATTCTTGGAAGCGGTGAGTCTTGGTGTGAAAACGAGATTCGCTCACTTCAGGCTAAGCTTCCTAACTTGAGAGCTTATATCGGATATGATGATGCCTTGAGCCATCTTATTGAGGCCGGCAGTGATTTCTTCCTTATGCCATCAAAGTATGAGCCATGCGGATTGAATCAGATTTATTCAATGCTTTATGGAACTCTTCCAATTGTTCGAAGAACTGGTGGTCTTGCAGATACTGTTGATAACTACAATCAGGAAACTGGTGATGGAAGTGGATTTGTATTTGATCAGCTCACACCTCGTGCTATTTATGACACAGTTGGATGGGCAGTTTGGGCATATTACAACAAGAAGGATCATATCAAGAAAATGATGCTCAATGGAATGAAGAAGACTTTCACATGGGATGATGCTGCTCAAAAGTATCTTGATGTATACAAAGAAGCTCTTTATCGCGGGTGTGGAATCTAATACTGTTTAGATAATTAACAGTTAAAAAAAATCCCTGGTTTATTCATTTTATGTGAAAACCAGGGATTTTTTATGTCTGTAATGTTTTTATGAATTTACATTATTTCTTGAGATCCATCCACTGTCCGTCTACTGTAAGATACCAGTCAGCGAGAATATTCTGGTCCTTTATCTTATACCAGGTAATGCTTCCGTTTGTGTTCAGGATTGCAACCATTCCATTAAGAATAGCAGCCTTTGATGGCATTGCAGATGATCGCTTGAGAATAACAGCCTTTCTTGAATCAATATCAATGCTTCTGACTTCCTTCTTGCCAATGTTTGTCAGCAGTGTAGGAAGCAGAACTTCGGTGAAAGCATTTGCGTCTTCTTCCGGGTAACGGAGAAGAGGAGCGTAGATTTTTTCCTTTGGGGAATAAGCGAAAACTTCAGTGTTTGTTCCGTTCCCTGAAATAATTGACATACCATAAACCTTTGAATCTGGCTTGTTGTAGTCATAGCTGAGTGAGAATGCAATAGTTCCTTTGAATGGAAGTGGGAGAGTCTCGCGTGTGTTAATGTCGACTGAAATTACAGGAGAGTCTTTGTCTCCAGTCTTTGTTTTTGCAACGTATATTGTTTTATTGTCAATGAGAACGGCATCCTGAATTGAAGTTCCTGTGTATACTTCAGAATTTGTTTTCTTTGTAATATTGTAAACACCAACAGAACTTGATCCCTGAGTGTATACAATTCTGTCATCAAAAACCTTGAGTGTATTCATTGGAGCAGTTGGTGTGAATAGATTCTTTGGAACTGAATCATTCTGTGTTATATCAAGTGAAACTACTGTTTTTCTTGTTCCCTTTGACCAGAGAATTGCGTTGTTCTTTTGAATCTCTATGTTTGTGTATCCTGAAATAACGGCAACCTGTTCTGTGTTTTTCTTCTCATAGTTTGTTCTGAAAATTATTTTGTCTGTGAGGAAGAAGAAATCTGTGTTGTCTTTTGCAATGTCATTGATTTTCTCATACATGTTCTCTGTCATGGCAAAAAGGGAATACATTTCTGATTCAGGAACGTCAGTCATTGTATAGATGTTTCCCTGTGATGTTCCAAGAATAACCTTTCCGATAATCTTTGTTCCAGATGTGAATGTTTCTCCACCTCTTAAGCCAGTGAATTTCTTGATCAATGAAGGCTGAGTGTTTCCAGATTTCTGCACAAGATTTTCCAGTGCAGATTCTCCAATACACATGAGGTTGTAGTTTCTGTTAACGTTTGTAATATAGTAAAGACCCTGTTTGTTTGGGTCAGATTTGTTCTTGGCAGAAAGAATGAATGTGTCTGTTGCAGGGTATGTTGAAAGAGTAATTCCGCTGGTTGCATCAATAATGTAAATTGATCCATCTTTAACACCTGCAATGAATCTATTGTTCATTTTTCCGCTTCCAAACAATACTGCCTGGGTAAGGTTTTTTTCTGTTGAAAATCTTGTCTTTCTTTTCTTTCCGATAAGATCGTAGTAATAAATATATCCGTTCTTTGAGTACATGACAGCGCTTTTTTCTGATGCACCAGTCTGGGCAAAAGTTACACCACCGGAAACGTCATCTGGTTTAACGTAAATCTTTCCATCCTTTGAGTTGATAATGTAAGTTCCGTTTGCTGTGTTTGATCCTACGAAAAGATATGTTCCCTTTTCTGAGAATGAAATTGATGTCACAGGATCAGGAAACCTGCGGGAAAATATTTTTGCAAAAGTCTTCGAGTTTATTACTGTAACTCTGTGAAGTGAAACTCCGTCTGTTTCATAAAGTGCAACATCACCTGTAGAGGGATTTCGTGAAATGGACTTTATCTTCATTGTGGAAATCTGATAGTGGTCACCCATACCGCTATCGTCCCATTTTATGAGAAAACCATCATCACCGGCAGAATAGAATGAATCATTAAGTTTATCTGAGGTTTCCATAGTGCATAAAGCACTTACCATAGAATCATGAGCCTGTGTTGATGTTGTCTGAGCACAAAGGTTCATGGCCGCAAAAACTGAACATGCTAAAAATACTAGTTTTTTCATATTATATCCTCGATAGATTTCTATCTAATAAAGTAAAGTATATCACCAAAAATGGCAAATGCTCCTATTGATATAACAAGTGTAAGTCCAATAAGTTGTATGTAATAGAGAATTTTTGCCTTGATTTTTTTTCTTATGATCCATTCAACCAATGCCACAAGAATCAGTCCTCCATCAAGAACCGGAATTGGCAGAAGGTTTGTAAGAAAAAGTGAAATGCTTATGAGAGAAAGAAATTCCAGCGTGGCAACTATGCCTTCATGCATACCTGTTTTGAATGAAGAGCTTACTGTGTCTCCCAGCATGGATGTAATTCTTGCAGGACCAGACAAAGCCTTTGTCAGCTTGACTCCCTTGAACAGAATTCTGAAGCTTTTGAGAGCAGTCAGTGCCATTTCATTTGATTTAAGAAAGCCTTCTGAAAGAGAACTTGCCAGTGAGTGCTTTGGATATTCTCTTTTGCATCTTGAGCTTGGGTCAGAAACAATTCCCACAAGTCCGGCTCCGGTTTCTTTGTCGAGCATTGTATGTACTGTTATTAGTTTTGTTTCTCCGTTTCTCAATACTTCAAAAACAATGTCCTGATCAGGCTTTGTTGCTATATATGATGCAATTTCACTGAAATCTGTTACCTTTGTTGAATCAAGACAAACAATTTCATCGTAGTCCTGAATGCCGGCTTCGCGTGCGCAGGAAATTGTGCTTGAAAGGGTGATTCTGGTTCCGGCACTGTAATATGTGTATCCAATAAGTGCTATTACCGTGAATGCAAGAAATGAAAACAGATAGTTTGCAAATGGTCCGGCAAAAGCAATCAATAGTCTCTTTAATGGATGTATTCCATAAAATGAATCCTTTTCTGCAGGAATTGTTTCAAGGTTTTCTTCGATTGCTTTCTGAAAATCCTTTTCACCATTCATTGAACAATAGCCGCCTAGAGGAATCAGTGAGATACGATAGTCCGTGCCTTTAATTGTCTTGTGAAGGAGAACAGGTCCCATCCCTATAGAAAAAGCGTTAACCTTTACTCCAAATATTCTTGCTGCAATAAAATGACCTGTTTCATGAAAGAACACCAGAAATCCAAGACCTATAATACCCCAGAGAATTGACAATCATTTGCCTCCACAGATTATATTTAAGGATTTTTCAGCCTCAATTCTTACAAGTGCATCTGTCTCATAAACCATGTCAATACAATCAGGTGTTTTGCTCCAGTCTTTTTGAAGAGTGTTGCTGACTATTTTTGGAATTTCTGTAAACCTGCATTTTTTATCAATAAATGCCTGTACTGCAATTTCATTTGCTGCGTTAAATGCAATTGTATATGATCCGTTAAGCTGTGAGCATTTGTATGCCAGTGAAAGCATTGGAAAATCATCCATCCTTGGTGCAAAGAATGTCATCTCATGGTCAAAGAGGTCGAATGGATTCAAATAAGTTTCTTTGTATTCAGGCCAGACTAGTGCTCCGTAAATTGGATGTCTCATATCTGGATCAGATATCTGAGCATACATCATTCCATCTTTAGTTCTTACAAGTGAATGAACCAGGCTTTGAGGGTGAACTACAACTTTTACTTTGTCCGGTGAAAAGTCAAATAGTCTTGATGCCTCAATTACTTCCAGTCCCTTGTTGGCAAGACTTGCACTGTCAATTGTAATCTTTGGTCCCATGCTCCAGGTAGGGTGATTGAGTGCCTGTTCTACTGTGACATTTTCAAGCTGGTCTTTTGTGTATGTTCGAAATGGACCGCCTGAAGCAGTAATTATAAGTTCACTCAAATTTTCGCTGCCAATTTTCTGGACAAGATTGAATATTGCTGAATGCTCTGAATCAACTGGAATTATGTTTGCATTGTGCTGTCTGGCAAAGTCCTTTACTATAGGCCATGCCATTACGACAGTTTCCTTGTTTGCCAGGGCCAGATCCATTCCGTTTTCAAGAACTATCATTGAGGGTTCAAGTCCACTGGCTCCAGCGATTCCATTTACTGCAATATCTGCATTGGAAGTTTCGACAAGTTTTCGAATCCCGTCGATGCCATCTTCTGCAAATACGGTTCCCTCACAATTGAATTCAGCACATAGCTTGGTTACTGCATCCCTGTTTTTTCCGCATGCAACTCCAGCAATCTGAAACTGATCCTTAAGGTTTCTTGCAATGTCAATGGTCTGGCTTCCAATTGATCCAGTACAACCAAGTACCAAAATCCTTTTCATTTAGAATGGTCCATACATAATGCTGATGAGAAGATAGTAGATTGGTGCTGACATAAGGACTGAGTCTATTGAGTCAAGCATTCCGCCTCGGCCAGGAACTACTTTTCCTGAGTCTTTAATTCCTGAGCATCTTTTGAAAACTGATTCAACAAGATCCCCGACTATTGATGACAACGCGATGCTGATTCCAAGTACAACGGCTTTCCAAATTTTTCCAGAAAAAATCTCCGGCCAAACATAAGTGGCGCTGACTGCAATGAATGTTGATCCAACAAAGCCTCCGAAAAATCCCATGAGACTTTTGTTAGGACTGGCTTTTAGGATTCCTCTGTTGTTTTTTCCAAAAAGCATTCCAAATAACCATGCTATACTGTCACAGAAAAAAACAAGCAGTGCGAATACACAGAAAAGTGGAGTTGTTATAGATTGTCCATTGAGCCTGAACAGTGTAAGCCTGGATGCAAATGTAAGAAGAAATCCTGAATAAGTAATGATGAATGCACTTGCCGCGAGTTTTGAGTTTGAAGTTTCAAATTCCTTTGCAAAGATTGCTTCATAGGCCATTACAATAAAAAGGGAAATTATGTATGAGAATGTTATGATTTCCTGCCCGTATGGAATTTTTATTTCCAGAACTTCCGGCAATACTGAGTAAACTGCAGCAATGGTTGTTACCAGCACACTGAGACTCACAACAAGTGTTTTTGGTGGAAGCTTGCTGTTTACCTTGAAAATATCATAAAGTTCATTTGATGCAAAAAATGATACGAGTATGAAAAAAAGATGCAGGGGTAGGTGATTAAAATACGGTAGAATCACAATTCCTATTACAATTGGGATTCCTATGAAAAAAACTAATAGTCTTGAAAGAAACTTGTTCATACTGGAACTGCTCCAAATCTTCTGGATCTGCTTTGAAATTCCCTGATGTTTTCATAGAATTCATTTTCCTTGTAGTCCGGCCAAAGAGTATCTGTAAACAAAAACTCTGCATAGGCTGCATGCCACAAAAGAAAATTGCTGAGACGTTTTTCACCGCCTGTTCTAATCAGTAAATCAACATCAGGTAGTTCTTTAATATCAAAATTATCTGAAATCAATTTTTCAGAAATATCTTCGCTTTTAATTTTGCTTTCAATAATTTTCTTTACGCTTCTGACTATTTCATTTCTTCCACCATAGTTGATGGCCAGATTTAAAGTAAGCGTGTCAAAATCATTTGTTTCATGTTCAACGCTGTCAATGTCTTTTTGTATTGATTCAGGAAGACCTGATCTGTCTCCCAGCAGTCTTACCCTGATTCCATTTTCCTGGTAAAACTTAAATTCATTTTTTAAATGTGTATGAATCAGATTCATCAGAAACCCCACTTCCTGTTCTGTTCTCTTCCAGTTTTCTGTGGAAAAAACATAAAGGGTCACGAACTTGACTCCAATGTCTCTTGCAGCTTTTGCGATTTCCTTTGCACGCTTCAAGCCTTCATTGTGTCCATTTGTTCTGAGCAGATTTCTTTTCTTTGCCCATCTTCCATTCCCATCCATGATGATTCCAACATGAACAGGAATTTTAGACTTGTCCAGTTCCAATGAATCCACTTTTTCGGCTATTCCATTATTTCTTTTTCTTTTGAATCGTAAACCTTGTTGATTTCATCGATATATTTGTCTGTCAATTTCTGAAGTTTATCTGTTTCAGTCTTGAGCTGATCTTCTGTGATTTCTCCAGCTTTCTGCTGTTTCTTGAGATCATCATTACCATCACGTCGAATGTTTCTGATTGTTGTGCGGTAGTTTTCAGCAGTTGTCTTAGCCTGTTTTACCAGTTCTTTTCTTCTGTCTGCTGTTAGTGGTGGAATTGAAATGCGGATAACCTTTCCGTCGTTTCCCGGATTAAGACCAAGTTCTGCCTTTTGGATTGCCTTTTCAATATCACCTAAAACTGACTTGTCAAAGGGTGAAATAACAATTGAACGTGCATCAGGAATTGAAATTGTTCCTACCTGGTTGATTGGAGTAGGTGTTCCGTAGTAGTCAACTCGTACTCTGTCCAAAATTGATGCGTTAGCTCTACCTGTGCGAATTGAATTGTATTCTTCCTTAAGAGCGTTTACTGTCTTTTCCATACGGCTTTCAATATCTGCCATACATTCCCCCTAATAAAATCTAGATAAATTGTATGGGGATGTTCATAAAAATATTTGTGACACCATTTCACAACTTGACTTGGGATCAGACTCAAATCAAGTTTGTTTTGTCAGGATTTTAAGAACATCCCCTTGGGTATTAGTTTATTTTCCCAAAAGGAAAAGCTTTGTTGTAGCGAATTCGAGATTTGCTCCAACACTCTTTCCAACTTCGTCAAGTTTAGCCTTTACAGACTTCTTGTCATCCTTAACGAACATCTGGTCAACGAAACAGATTTCTGCAAGGTGCTTGTTGATCTTTCCCTGAAGAATTCCGTCAAGAACATTCTGTGGCTTTCCAGACATTTTTGGATCTTCAGCCATCTGCTTAGAGAAAATATCCTTCTGTTCTGCAATATATTCTGCTGGAACTTCATCAGCCTTGATGTAAGCTGGTGTGAATGCAGCAAGGTGCATACAACAGTCACGTGCAAATTCCTTTACCTTGTCATCTGTAGATCCCTTAACAACTGTAACTGCAGCTGTCTTGAAATCAGAGTGAACGTAGATTCCTGCTACTGAGTTTTCTGGAACATCAATAACAACAACCTTGCTCAATGACATGTTTTCACGTGTACGTGTAGCAAAGTCAAGGAGAACTGAGTTAAGTTCATCATTCTTGTCTGTGTAGTTCTTTGCAAAAACTTCATCAAGAATCTTTTCACCTGCAGCGATAAATTCCTCATTCTTTGCAACGAAGTCTGTTTCACATACAAGTTCTACAACTGCAACTTTGTTTCCATTCTGACGGATAAAGATGCGTCCTTCAGAAGTAGCTCTTTCTGCACGCTTTGCAACAGCAGCGAGTCCCTTTTCCTTAAGAAGCTTTACAGCTGCATCAAAATCTCCGTTCTTTTCAACGAGAGCCTTCTTGCATTCCATCATACCTGCGCCAGTTGTTTCGCGCAATTCTTTTACCATAGCGGCTGTAATGTCTGCCATTTTTTATTCCTTATTTGTTAGAGTAGTTGTCTTCGTCAAGAAGCTCGCTTTCTTTCTTGTCAGCTTCTACATCTTCTTCCTTTGCTTCTGTAGGCTGATAGTTAGAATAGTCAACGATTTCTTCGTCTTCACGGCGTGTTGATGCATCTGTTGTAACTTCTTCGTCACCGAGAGTTTCGATGATCTGGAGTCCCTGTGCGTTGTCTGCTTCAATTACTGCATTAGCAATGATTGATGTGAACAATGTGATAGCGCGAATAGCATCGTCGTTACCAGGGATAGGGTAGTCAATTCCTTCTGGGTTACAGTTTGTATCAACAATAGCGATGATTGGGATACCCATGCGGCGTGCCTCAGCAACAGCAATCTGTTCCTTGTGAGTATCGATAATGAAGATTGCTCCTGGGAGTTCCTTCATGTCCTTCATTCCACCGTAGTTCTTTGTGAGCTTGTCCTTTTCCTTGAGAAGAGCAGCTACTTCTTTCTTTGTGAGGTTGTCGAAAGTTCCGTCAACTTCCATTTTTTCGATTTTCTTGAGACGGAGGAGAGACTTCTTGATTGTAGAGAAGTTTGTAAGTGTTCCACCGAGCCAGCGGTTGTTAACGTAGAACATTCCGCAGCGTTCAGCTTCCTTTGCAATAGCCTGCTGTGCCTGCTTCTTTGTTCCTACGAAAAGAACTGACTTGCCTGCAGAGGCTACTTTTCTGATCTGCTCATAGCTATCCTTGATTGCTGTGATAGTCTTCTGCAAATCAATAATGTGGATTCCATTGCGTTCTGCGAAGATATACTTCTTCATACGTGGATCCCAACGCTTAACCTGGTGACCAAAGTGTACACCTGATTCAAGCAAACTCTTCATGGTTACTACTGCCATTTGAGTACTCCTTCACCGGAAAATCTTATGACTTCATTTTGAAGCAGATTTCCCACCTGACCTTATTCTCGTGACTGTATTTTTTACAGCCCGGATGATTTCGTCACACTGATAACAGTGTCCGGCAGGCAATTTTCACACAGAAAATTTATAATCCTGCTCTTTGAGCATATCATAAAGCTCGAACATAGGCAAGCCCATGACAGAACTTTCGGTGCCGTCAATTCTGGAGATGAAGCATGAGGCAAGTCCCTGAATCTTGTATCCTCCGGCGGCATCGTGCCATTCCATTGTTTCAAGATACATTTCTATTTCCTGTTCTGACATTGGTGCGAATGTAACCTTATTGACACTGCTTCTGGTACATAAATAATGAGTTGAAATGTTGTATAGGGCAACACCGGTAATAACCTTGTGTGTTTTTCCCTGGAAAGTGTTGAGAAATTCGCGGGCTTCCGCAATATTTTTCGGCTTTCCATAGATTTTGTTTTTGTATGTGATTGTTGTGTCTGCGCCAAGTATCCATCCGGAATAGGAATCTGAATAAAATTTCCTGTAAATGGCATCGACTTTCTTTGCTGCAAGATATTCACTTGCCTTGTCGGCCTTTATTTCCTTAGGGATAGTCTCGTCAATTTCTGCCGGATTAACTGCAAATGGAATGTTCATTCTTTTTAGAATTTCCTGGCGTCTTGGTGATGATGAAGCAAGAATTATAGTGTCCATGTTTTTGTGTTTTGCTGGGTGAGGATAATAAAAAAAGGACTGTAATTATACAGTCCTTTTTTTATCTGATTAGAAAATAAATTATTTTCCGCTGTTCTTGTTTGAAGAACCACTCTGAATTGAACGGAGAAGCTGGAGAGCCTTTGTTCTAACAGGTGTTACGTACTTGTAGTTTGTTCCAATCTCAGAAATTGACTGAATCATTGGTCCCTTGTCCTGAACATTTGGGGCAAGCTTTTCGTATGCATTGAGTACTTCAAGTGCAAGTGAGCTTGTTGGATTCAATGCTGCATATTTCTTGTGAACGAACTCAATCATGCGAACAACCTCGTCGTTGTCGTTCATTCCAATGTTTCCAAGTGAACGGATGGCTGCAGTTACAACCATAGGTTCCTTGTCTTCTGCTGCAATTGATACGAGCATGTTCTTTGATTCCTTTGTAGGAACTTCTCCAAGAAGATCGCAGGCCTTTGCACGAACATCAGGGTAGTTGTTCATTACGCGTCCGTTTGTTCTTGCCTGTGTCTTAACTCCTTCACCTGCGAGACGGCTCAATGATGCTACCATGTCTGGGGAAGTGCGTCCGTCTGAAACTGCGTCTTCAAGATATTTCAAGGCAACCATCTTGTTGTCATAGTCGTCTGATGCTGCGAGTTCAGTGATAATTACATCTTCAACACTGCTCAAGTATTCGTCTTCAACTGTTGTTTCTGTTTTAGACTGTGCAAAAACTGCCTGAGAAAGCAAAACGCAGCAGAATCCTGCAATAAGTCTTGAAATCTTCATTTGTTATCTCCTTTTCGGTTATACAAAGTATACTATATACGATTTTACTAAATTAATCAATCAGAAATTTTAGGAAGATTAAGCTTCCATTTTTCCTCAACCTTGTTTGTCAGGTCTCTCTTGAAATTGTAGTATACGGCATCTGTATCCTCTCTTACATCTACAACCTTTACATGGTTTTCTGTAATATAGCGGATTTCGTCTACTTTGTGTCCGGCTCTTGAAGGGATGAACACATACTTGAAGTAGTCTTCAAGGCTTGTCAATGTAAGTCCCTTCTTTGGCATTTTGTTTGATGCTTTCTTGAGGTTTGCAGGCTTTGAATAGTAATCGCGGCTTTCCTTGTCAAGATATGTGAGCCATCCGTTGTAATCACGGTTCTTCATAATAACTGAAAGTTCATCAATAATCTTGAGAATCTTTGTCTTGTCTTCTTTGAAAACTTCCTTGGAAACATCAACATTACCGATGGATCGTGAGTATTCGTCCTCTTTTTTTGGTGCAACAGGTTCTGGGGGTGCCATTACTTCTTCCACCACTGGTTCGTCATCGAATTTTGGTTCCTCTGTGACAGTGGGTTCTGGTTCCGTCTGAACTGGTGTTGCTACAGGTGTAGATGCACAGCCAACAAATGTAATTATTGAAATTATTGATATGGATGATAATACTAAAAACTTTTTCATGACACTCATTCTAATACGAATCTTTGTGTTGGTCAATTTTTATTGATAAAAAAAAGATTTTTTGGTAGATTTTGGCAATGGCAACAGCTGTTTTCCCGGGATCCTTTGATCCTCCTACTTATGGTCATCTCAATATAATAGAAAGAGCTTGCAGGCTTTTTGACAAGGTTGATGTTCTTGTCAGTGTGAATCCCCAGAAGAACTACATGTTTTCTGACCAGGAGCGCAAGGAACTTCTTGAGAAGATAACGTCAGAACTTCCCAATGTTGAGGTTCATATTTGGGATTCCCTTGTTGTTGAGTACTGCAGGAAGATTGGTGCCAGGGTTCTTGTCCGTGGAGTAAGGAATTCATCTGATTTTTCTCATGAGTTTGATTTGTCTTTAATGAACAGGTTTTTGTGTCAGGATGTTGAGACATTGTTTATTCCTACTGATCAGAAGTTCTTTCTTGTCAGTTCTTCTGCAATAAAAGAGGCTTTCAGGTTTGGTGGGAATATCAGCACCATGGTTCCTCCGGAGGTGGAGGCTGCTCTGAGGGAAAAAACATCCTTACAAAAATAGTAAAAATGTCATATAAAAAGGTAATTCTGAAAGATGCTTTTTATTGTACTATTTTCTAATAATAATGTATAATAGAGAAATGGGTAACTGGAGTAATATATTACAAGAAATAAACAGTACAAAATCTCAATTTGATTCGGTACGAGCTAAGTACATAAAGGAATTATCAAATTATACAAATAGAAATGTCATTGCATATTATTCTGCATGGTTATCAAAAAATGGAGTTCAAAATTTAGATATATCAGATGCAGATATGACAGGATTTATGACAGCTGTTCATAATCTTGATTGTTCAAAAGGTCTAGATCTGATTTTACATACTCCAGGAGGCGATCCTGCAGCATCTGAAGCTATTGTAAATTACCTTAGACTAAAATTTAACAATGATATTCGTGTTATTGTTCCTCAATTAGCAATGTCTGCAGGTACAATGATTGCTTGCTCTGGAAAAGAAATAATAATGGGAAAACAATCAAGTTTGGGGCCTATAGATCCTCAATTTAGTGGAATTCCTGCTTATAATATTAAATCAGAGTTTGAAGAAGCAAAAGAGGATTTAATTCATCATCCTGAAAATGCGAATTATTGGGCCATAAAGCTTCAACAATATCCAGCAGCATTTATGAAATCAGCAATAGATGCAATTAATTTATCAGGTGAATTAGTTGAAAATTGGTTAGGTTCATGTATGTTTAACAAAACAACTGATTCAACTATAATACATAATATTGTTGATTCTCTTAATGAACATGATAGCTCGAAAGTTCATAATAGACATTTTAGTGCTGATGTTTGTAAATCTTTTGGATTGAAGATTACAATGATGGAATCCGATAATAAATTACAAGATGCAATACTATCTGTTCATCATGCATATATGCTTACTTTGAGTTCAACACCATCGGTAAAAATCATTGAAAATCAAGAAGGTGTTGCATTAATATCATCTATGGCATAATTTGTGGAGGTAAATATGAAAATTATTCAAATGGATGAAATTTTATCTATTTATAACGCCCTGAAAATTAACCCTAATAATACAATTATACGCTCTACAATTAATACAGGATTTCTCTCTAAAAATGTAAATACAGGAACATTATCTAAATCAGTAAATACTGGAATAATAAATCTCGTTGATACAACTAAACAACCGAACACTATAAAACCAGGGAGTTTTATAAAATAAATATACAAATCAAGTCTTAGTAAAGAGCTTTGTTATATTCTTAAAACTCTTTTTTTGAAACATTGATTATTTATTTGGACTAATATAACGGAGAGACGATTGTGTCAAATTTAGTTCGCAATTTCGATTCTGAAAAAAGCCTCAAATCCATCATGCTGCGTTAAACAGAATCTCCTTTTGAGTTTTTATTGAATAAGCATTCATGTAGCTCCTCTCAGTCTGCCAGTCTTCTGAATACTCAAGCAGATAGCTTGTTATCAGCCTGATGTAAGAATCCGTTGAGGGGAAAATCCCGACGGTATGTAAAAAATGTTTTTTTGTTGACAACATCTTAAAAATGACTGTATAATCTTGACATGAAATAGGAATCTGTAGTAATATTTGCAACGTTATACAGACTACTAAAAAATCTATAGCGAGGTAATATATTATGGCAGTACCTAGATCGAAAACTTCGAAAGCCGTAACTAAAAGAAGACGTGGCGTTAATATGCGTTTGGAAACACCTCATCTTGTTGCATGTGGTAACTGTGGAAACTTGGTTCTCCAGCATCACATCTGCCAGAAGTGTGGATTCTATAAGGGACGTCAGGTTATTACTCCTGAAGTAAACGGCTAAATTAAGGAGACTTAAATGGACGAATTGTTTGTAAAGATCCAGAAGCTTATTGCTGATAAGCTCGAAATCGATGTTGAAAAGGTAACAATGGACGCTTCATTCCGTGGTGATTTGGGAGCAGACAGCCTTGATACATACGAATTGGTTTATGCTATTGAAGAAGAAATGGGTGTTTCAATCCCTGACGACAAGGCTAACGAATTCGAAACTGTAAAGGATGCATACGACTTCATCAAGTCTGCACAGTAATTAGCAGTTTGATTTTAGAAAAGGGCACTTCGGTGCTCTTTTTTTTTATTTTCTCAGATAAGATCTGCCAGGCTAAATTTCTTTTCTGTTGGTTCAGAGTATCTTGGGGTAACTTCCATGAGTAAATTTTTTCCTATCAAAAAAAACAGCAGTCAAATGAGTCCTGGGCGAAAGAATCTTCTGCTGGAGTTTTCTTCGCTTATAGGTTTGAGGTTTCGGGATCTGGATTTGCTTGATCTTGCTTTTCATCACAGGTCATGTTCTAATGAGGATCCCCGGTTCAAGGGAAGGAACAATGAGCGTCTTGAATTTCTAGGGGACAGTGTTCTTGGGCTTTCCTGTGCTTCATATCTTTTTCTGGAACTTGAAGGCAAGACTGAGGGTGACCTGTCAAAAATCAAGGCTACGGTTGTTAGTGAACCTATCCTGGCAAAAATTGCTGTTGGTAAGCTTTCCATTGAAAAGTATCTTGTGCTTGGAAGGGGGGAGGAATTGTCCGGTGGCAGGAATAAGCCTGCCATCCTTGCCGATGCTGTGGAGGCTGTTATTGGTGCCATATATCTTGATCAGGGATTTGAAACAGCAAGAAAATTTGTTCTTGATTTGATAGTTCCTGAAATTGATAGTGTGTTGAATGACAGTGGATCCAAGGATTACAAGAGTCTTCTCCAGAATTATTATCAGAAGAAGCATAATGAATGTCCTTCCTATGAGCTGGTTCGAATGGAAGGTCCGGACCATAACAGAACTTTCTATGTTTCATGTCATTTAGGAAAGGTTTCCTATGGACCTGCTTCCGGAAAAAATAAAAAGCTTGCAGAACAAGCAGCTGCCAGAATGGCTTATATTGCAATTTGTGGTAATTAGAAAAAAATTGGTTTGTTTACGGCCTGTTTCCCCGGGCAGCAATGGGTGGCAAGAGTCCTTGTGGTCGGGTTGGATTTAAAACTAAAAAACCCACAAAAATCTGTGGGCTTTAAGCGGCAGAAGGGAATCGAACCCTCGTCTCCAGCTTGGAAGGCTGGGGTAATGAGCCATTATACGACTGCCGCATAACTGATGATATGAATATATATATTATTTTAATTTGTGTCAATAACTTTTATAAAAAAAATTCAAAAAATAATTTATTTTTTGACGGCACTAAATAAGTTTTTCCTGTCAAGGGCAATGATTTTGATATTATTTTTTTTAATCTATTGAGTGTTTTTTTCTTTGTATATATATTAATAGGTGAATTTTAATGGGAAACTGGTGGGGACTTTTTTCTAAATTACTAATTATTTCTTCTTCATTTTTTCATGAAAATTTCTTGACGATATTTTTTTTCGATTTTGATTCCCTGTATGGGTGGCGGAAAATTTACATATTTTTTTGGTGGGTTATGAAATGAATTTCACAGAATTTATGCTTAATGAAAATCTTCAGAAAGGAATTGATGATGCAGGTTATGTTTCATGTACGCCTGTCCAGGAACAGGTTCTGAAGGTTTCCCAGGAAGGTCGTGATCTATATGTTCAGTCACAGACAGGAACTGGAAAGACTGCTGCTTATTTAATCAGCATTGTAAATGAACTTCTTTCACGAGAGGATTCTAAGGGCAAGAAGGCCCTGATTCTTGTTCCGACACGTGAACTGGCTGTTCAGGTTCAGGAAGAAAGTGATAAGTTGTGCAGGCATACGGGGTTGGTTTCTTCTTCATTTTACGGAGGTGTTGGCTATGATAAGCAGGTCGCAGCTCTCAAGGGCGGTGTTGATATTTTGATCGGAACACCTGGACGGGTTATTGATCTTCAGCTTGGTGGACAGATGAAGATGGATGACGTTGCCTTCCTTGTTGTTGATGAAGCCGACAGAATGTTTGACATGGGATTCTATCCTGATTTGAGGACACTCATTAAGGTTCTTCCAGCACCAGAAAAAAGACAGACTATGCTTTTCAGTGCAACTTTGAATTCCTATGTTAAGAATTTGGCCTGGGAATATACGCGAAATCCAGCAGAGGTAACTATTGAGGCAGAGAATATCACTGTTGATGAGATTGATCAGATTTTGTTCCATGTTTCTTCAAGTGACAAAATGAAACTCCTTCTTGGAACAATTGCGAGGGAAAAACCTGAAAGCCTCATTATCTTTGCAAACACAAAGAAAACCTGTGAGATAATTTCAAAGAGACTGAAGCTTAATGGAACTGAAAGTGAGTATATTATTGGTGATCTTCCACAGAAAAAGAGACTGGCAATAATGGACAAATTCAAGGCCGGAACTATCAGATGTCTTGTTGCTACTGATGTTGCAGCCCGCGGAATTGATGTCAATGATCTGGCCATGGTAATCAATTACGATCTTCCTAATGAGGCAGAAAACTACGTTCACCGAATTGGGCGTACAGCACGTGCCGGAAAGTCAGGTAAGGCATATACATTCTGCAGTGAGCAGGACGTTTATTCGTTGCCGGCAATTGAGCGCTACATTGAAAAGTCCATTCCGAGTCAGGTAGCTTCCGAGGAAATGTTTGTCGAAGACAAGAGCAATGGTGTGTACATCAAGCTTGATTCGTATCACGAAAGCTATAATGACAAGAGTGAGTACGGAAAGAAAAAGCAGCGCGAGTATGAAGAGCGTAACGGCAAAAAGTCTCGCGGCAAGGGAAGATATTCATCCAAGAATGAAAAGGCTGGAAAGGACTATAAGAGAGACAGAAGAGTATTTACAAAGGATGAAGAAGATAAACTGGCCAACATGACAACTGAAGAGCGAATGAAGATCTACCGTGAAAAGTTTGGCGGGGAATCAAATAACAGGCGGGCTAACTCTGGTTCCCATGATTCTGACAAGAGACGAACGAATGGTAGTCGAAAGGGAAGCCGAAAAAACAAGGTTAACAAACGTTCGTTCACAAGTCCAAAGCCTGTATCAAATAAGGTTTCTAAGCCTGTTGAAAAGAAGTCTTTGTTTGCACGTGTAAAGGCTTTCTTTGGCGGAAAAAAATAACTGTTTCGTGTGATGCTTTATCCAATATGGTTTGCATTGTTTTGATATCAAGAAATTAAATTAGGGGAAAACAAGTGATTACAGTAAGTGATGTAAGTTTAAAGTTCAGTGAAAAGCCGTTGTTCAAGGATGTTAATCTCAAATTCATGAAGGGCAATTGTTATGGAATCATTGGTGCTAACGGTGCCGGAAAGTCAACATTCCTGAAAATTCTCTCTGGTGAGATTGAGCATGATACTGGAACGATCACAATGACTCCAGGCGAACGCATGTCTGTGCTGAGTCAGGATCACTTTAAGTTTGATGAATATTCAGTCAAGGAAACTGTTAAGATGGGATATCCAAAGCTTTATCAGCTTGAAAAGGATATCGATGCCATTTATGCGAAGGAAGATTTTTCTGATGAGGACGGAATGAAGGCTGCAGAAATGCAGGGGGAATTCGGTGAACTTGGCGGATACGAGGCTGAGAATCAGATTGAGCAGATGCTTTCAGGTCTTGGTCTCGAGGAAGAATTCCATGACAGAATGATGAGTGATCTGGATGAAGGTCAGAAGGTTCGTGTATTGCTTGCACAGTCTCTTTTTGGAAATCCGGATTATCTTATTCTTGATGAACCTACCAACGGTCTTGATCTTGAATCAATCACATGGCTTGAGGACTTTTTGCTTGAATTTGAAAACTGTGTTATTGTTGTTTCCCATGACCGTCACTTCCTCAATGCTGTTTGTACATATACATGTGACATTGACTACGGTAAGATTACTCAGTTTACCGGAAACTATGACTTCTGGTATCAGATGAGCCAGATTCTCCAGAAGCAGGCAAAGGATCAGCAGAAGAAGCGAGAGGATAAGATGGCTGATCTCAAGCAGTTTATCCAGAGGTTCGCATCAAATGTTTCAAAGGCCGGGCAGGCTTCTTCACGCAAGAAGATGCTGGAAAAGATGGAACTGGAAGAATTGCCTGTCACAAGCAGAAAATTTCCCTATGTTGGATTTCAGCCAGAGAGGGATATTGGAAACTTTGTTCTCACTGCGGAAAAACTCAATTCTCACGATGAGGAAGGAAACGTTCTTCTCAAGGATTTCAGCATAACGATCCATCCAGGTGAAAAGGTAGCATTTGTTGGTATCGAGCACAATTCCATTTCTTCTTTCTTTGATATTATTTCTGAGGTTACAAAGCCGGAAAGCGGAACATACAATTGGGGTCAGACTACAAAGCATACTTACATGGGGCGGGACAACAGCGCTTACTTTAACAATGAACTGAACATCACAGACTGGCTAAGGCAGTATTCTCCTGACCAGGATGACGCTTACGTGCGCGGATTCCTCGGAAGGATGCTTTTCAGCGGTGATGACGCTCTCAAGAAGGTTAAGGTTCTTTCCGGAGGTGAGAAGGTTCGCTGCATGCTTTCAAAGATGATGCTTTCCGGAGCAAACGTAATTGTTCTTGATGATCCTACAAATCATCTTGACCTTGAGTCAATTGAAAGCCTTAACCAGGGACTTACAAAATTTACTGGTGTAGTTCTCTTTTCAAGCCATGACCATGAGTTTATCCAGACTGTTGCCAACAGAATCATTGAAATTACTCCTAATGGAATCATTGACAGGATGATGAGCTTTGATGATTACCTGAAGGACAAGCAGGTCAAGGAACTTCGTATGGAATATTACAAGGGAATTGACAAGAAGATTAAGTTCTAGCATGGAAGGCTGCCTTTTGTGAGGCGGCCTTTTTACTGGCGGGACGCATTGTCCATGTAGTCGTGGTATCGCTTCCACCATTCAAGCTCTGAAAGGTTGTTCTGTTCTTCCTCACGCTTGAAGTAGCTGTCAAAGGAGGCGATTTCAGTTCTGGAATCGAGGACTGCTTTTGATATGCATGGCTCAAACTGAATCCCGCTTAAGTCCCTGAATATGTGCATTGCCTGGTCAACTGTCATTGGCTCTTTGTAGAGTCTTCGGCTAAGGAGGGCATCGAGCACGTCAGCTGCTGTCATGATTCTTGCACAGAGCGGAATTTTTGTTCCTGAGATTCCAAAGGGATATCCGCTTCCGTCCCATTTTTCATGGTGATAGAGACACATATCTTCTGCTATGCAGTTGAATTTTCCATCAGAAATAGGAGGCAGGTACTGAAGCAGCTTTTTTCCCTCTTCGGGATGTATTTTCATGATCTGGAATTCTTCTGGAGTGAATTTTCCAGTTTTGTTCAGAATTCCTTCCGGAATGTGAATCTTTCCAATGTCATGGAGAAGGGCTGCAGTTTCGTAGGTTGAAATCTCCTCATTCGTGAGAACATCAGAATAGTGTCCGTTTTCTTTCAGCTTTCTTGCAATTATTCCAACGTAGGTGCGGGTGTGGTTTACGTGGTTTCCAGTGAAAAGGTCATGGCTTCCGAGAATCTTCGAGATGAACTGGATGATTCTTGACTGGGTTTCCTCAAGCACAGAGTTCTTGTCCGTGAGCAGGAGATTCATCTGGTTGGTCTCGTCAATCAATGAGAAAAGTGCCTTAATGTTGTTTTCACCGCGGGTTGTCATGGCCATGGCTATGAGATGGGTGAAAATGATTTCGATGGTGAATCCTGGGGTGAAAGTCCAGAAATACTCCATGGGCGTGTAAATCTGCCCGGTTATGGGGTTGCACTGAAGTACCTGGTGTGTCCTGTAAAGCATTGATAAAACTATGCTTATGAATGAGATGATTGATGCAATCCTTGTGAATTTCTTGCTGTAGTAAAGTGCTGCCATGAACGGGAAGAATCCGTATGAAATGTAGATTCCCACGTAGCCGTTTGCCGAAACAATACCTATGAGCATGCAGGAACTGATTATGGCAAGGTATTTCCCGAAATTGTGCAATTTAAGGACTTTTGAACTGAAAATATTTACTGCATAGGTGAGTATTGCTATGGTCTGCAGGAACAAAAGATAGTCGAGCGGAATAGACCATAATTTCCCTATAATGCCCCCAAACAGGGCAAGTGGAACAAACAAAAACCAGAAGAGAATTTTATGAATAAAGGAATTTACCTGAATTACATTTTTCAGGAGAAATTCATTTTTGCTTTCACTCATCCGATTATCATATTATAAAATGCCCCGATTCTCAAGTAAAAATTGTGATTTTTGAGATTTTGCAGATATTTTTGATTTATTTGATAATTTTCCGTAAAAACGAAATCCTAGATATCCATTTCCACGGAAATTTCATTGCCTTCGGATAATACTCTTGAGTTTGCACCGATTACAAGTGGCATGGCAGGGTCAATATGGCCTATGTCAGCATCCATAATTACCGGAACTCCCAGTTTGCCAATAATATCAGTTACTGCATTGTACTGGTTTACACCCATCATTTCCTTTCCCATGGAAGTAAGTGGACGTCCCACAAGAAAGCCCGAAGCTTTTTGGAACCAGCCGCTGTTTTTCAGCTGCCATACCTGTCTTCTGATTTCCATGGGGTTTGCGTCGCAGCTTTCCAGTACCCAGATGACACTGTCAGCCTTGCTGTTGAAAGCCTTCATGTTGTCTAGTTTTGTGCCGCAGAGGGTTGACAGAACGTCAAGGCATCCTCCCAAAAGCATTCCTTCCATTTTGCAGCTGTCACTGCAGTTGAAGTAGTGGAGTATCTTTTTTTCTGTCAGGTTATGGCATTGGGATGCCGGATTTTCCGGGCATGAAATGTCGTTTTCCGGCTTCTGGAACATGGGGAATCCCTTGACTTTTTTTGTTGTTCCCTCAAGGATTCTGAAAGCATCAGTTTCTCCCTGTTCCCATTTTTTTCCGAATCCGCTTATGCATGGACCATAGACTGATGCTATGCCGCTTATTGTTGCCAGGGGGAATATAAAGTTTGTGTTGTCACTGTATCCCATAAACCATTTTGGCTTTGCATCCTTGAGAGCCCCAAAGTCCATGTATGCTGCAGTTTCACACATTGCTTCTCCGCCACCTGCAGATATTATGGCTTGCGTGTCGTCACTTGTGTAGAATTCCATGAGTTCCAGGGCGGCTGTTTTTGGATCAGTGCTGATTCCCTTTCCGTCGTCCATGAACACAGTTTTTCCTGTCTTGATCTTGTATCCTCTTTCTTCAATCTGCCTGCATGCACTTTTGAAATATGAGCTGTAGGGCTGGGTTGTGCATCCGAATGACGGAGCTGTGATTCCTATTGTGCTGTTTTTTACAAGAAAAGAAGGTGTTTTCATGGTGTAAAGAATAGACATTTTAGAGTAATTTTGCAATAATATACCGATAAATAAAATATAAATATTATGGAAGAATTGAGCATTTTTTTGTGCTTGTCTTCCGTAAAAAAAAGTTTGGTTTTAAGAGAGTTTATTATGTCAAAAAAGTCGGATGAGTTTACCGTCAAGGTTCCCCTTGGTGTAAAACTGGCAGCCATCATAGGGATTATTATTCTTGTTTCCCTTGGATGTGTAACAGTTTTGAACAGTTATTTCATTGGCCAGGATGTTCAGGTTACTGCAGAAAACAATAACCTTTCCACAAACACACGTGCAGCTTCTACTGTCAATGACAAAATTTCCTCCATACGCTCCAATGTTTTTCAGCTTCTGGATTTGACCGGTGTCGTTTCGGGGGGAAGATCATCGCCTCTTGCACGCCAGGCTGAGGCTTTCTTCTTTGAGAGAAATCAGGATATAGCTTTTGTTTATATTCTTTCCCATGATTCCCTTGAGAAAGCCAACGGTGTTGATGTCAGGATTGTTAACAATCAGTTCTTCTCATCGAATGAGACTGAGTATTCTGTTATTTCTGAATTTCTTTCTGCCAATTCCGAGGCATTGAAAAGATCCTGCGCGGGAGAGACCATTGCCTTGAATGCATCTCCTTTTTTCAAGCTTTCCACAATGGCACTCATGATTCCTTACAAGGAAAACGGATATGACCAGAGCCTGATCATCTGTTTCTCCATTGAATCCATTTCGGATATTCTTGGAACCAATTCAATCAACACAACATTCCTGATCAACGATACAGATGATCTTTTGTGCCACCCTGAAACTGATAGAATCCTGGTTGGTGAGAGCATGAGAAACTATCCTCTTGTCATGGAGATGAGAAAGAACAATCAGAACAACGTTGATTCAAGACAGATTCCTTTTGTAGAGACTCGTGCTGACGGAACAAAAATGAAAATGTACGGGGCTTATGAAAAGCTTTCCATGGGTGACATTGTTGTCATTACAACTGTTCCTCTTGATACTGTTCTTGAGGCAGTGTATCGCACAAGAAAAAACAATATATACCTTACGCTTGCAATATTCTTCATTTCCGTAATGGTAATTCTTTTCTTCACAAGATTCGCAATTTCACGACATCTGAGAAGATTGACTGGGGCTGCCGTTGAAATCCAGAAGGGTAATTTCGATACTGAGATTATCAACTCTCTTATCGTAAACCGAAATGATGAAATTGGTCTGTTGAACCGTTCGACTAAGGCTGAGCTTGGGTTCCTGAATACCTTTGCAAAATTCACCAACAAGGGAGTTGCCAAGGCCATTGCCCGAAACGAGATTGACTTTGAGCCTCACTTGAAGGATATTACCATCTTCTTCTCTGATATCCGCGGGTTTACTGCAATTTCTGATGGTTTCAAGAATAAGTTTGGAAATGACTCTCCTAGGGAAATTATCGGGTTTCTTAATGACTACATGGGTCGTATGGTTGACTGCATTACTTTGTCCGGAGGTAATGTTGACAAATTTGAGGGTGATGCAATCATGGCCGTCTGGGGAATTCTTCGTGATGATAATATTGAATACGAGAAGCTTCCTGAAAATGACCCGAGAAGAATTGAGCAGGAAAAGATTCACATGAATCATGTTAAGGAAGACGCTGTCAATGCCTGTAAGGGTTCTATTGCAATGCGCTATTCCCTCATGAAATATAACAAGGATGCACAGGCTTTTACGGAAGCTCACAAGAATGAACCACGAGCTCAGTATAAGCCTCACATTAAGATTGGACGCGGTTTGAATACCGGTCGAGCAACTGCAGGTATTATGGGTTCCAAGGACAAGATGGAATATACTGCAATTGGTGATGCCGTAAACTTCGCTTCCAGAACTGAGGCATCCAATAAGCCTTGTGGTACTGATATGCTTATTACCCAGGACACTTATGACCTTCTTAAGCTGGACTATATACGATGTCCTGAAAACAACTATACCATTTCCCCAGAAAATGAAGCTAATGAAATCGTTGTTGAAATGATTCCGGTTGAATTTGAAGTTAAGGGAAAGGGAGCTCAGCACTTTTATGGTGTTGTAAACATGCCAAAATTTGACATTGAGGCATTTTTCAGGCAGGGAGATCCAAATTTTGCTGCTGATCCTGATTGTATCAAGGCAGTTGGACCAAATGGACCAAAGACATTGAATGAAGTTCGTTTGATGCTTGGTATTGATATTCCAGAGTTTGACAAGGTAAATCTTAATGAAGAAGAAAACAAAATCCAGGTCAAGCAATAATTTTACCCTTGCTTTCTGGCTTACAATACTATGTTGTCTCTTGGGATGTGCTGTTAACACAGCATTGTTCTACAATAGTTTCTTCGAAGCCTTTACTAAACTTAATGAGGAACCTATTGCGACTATTACATTCAAATATAAGACAGCCCAGCGAAAATTCATGGACCGTCTGGTCTGGGACCGCTTGAGACAGGAATCTCCTGTATATAATGGAGATACAATCCATACTGCTGCTCTTTCCGAGGCAATTATCTGGTTTAAAGATGGAAATGTCATGGAGCTGTCTCAGAATACAATGGCACAGGTTTTCATTTCAGAATCAGATACACTTACTGCTGACCTTCAGTCCGGAGACATTTATCTTGATTCTTCACAGGCTGACTCTGGAATTACCCTTTCTTCAAGTGGAGTTGAGGTTACCCTTGAAAAAGGTTCGTCTTTGAATGCAAGCCAGGGCAGTGATGCAGGTCTGTCACTTCAGGTGGTTAAAGGTATTGCTTCTGTGGGCGGGGAAAAATCAATTTCTGAGGGTGAGACTGTCAGTGTTGATGGCCATGAGGCTAAAGAAGCATCCATTTCAGTAATGTTTCCTAGAAAAAATTCAAAGATTCTGTATCACACTGATGGTGAGGAAAAAGTTCTTTTTAACTGGTCTGTTTCCAATCAGCATGATGGAGACAGTTTGATTCTTGAAATTGCACAGGATAAGGATTTTCTGGAAGTCATTAAACATGTTTGTGTAAATGACATAAGCTCATTGAATGTTTCACTCAAGGCTGGTACCTACTACTGGCGAGTATTCGTGAAAGATGGTCCTGCTGCTACAGGAAGGTTTCAGATTCTTCAGTCTTTGCCTCCAACCCTTATTGCACCTGTTCAGGACTATGAGTATTCATACAGGTCCAAAAATCCTGCTGTTAGACTGATCTGGAGTGAAAGTGCCTATGCAACTGCCTATAATCTTCAGATTGCTGACAATCCTGATTTTAAGAATCCTGTTGTTGAGCAGAGATCTGCCTCAACTTCATCAATCATTTCATCTCTTTCAAGGGGTAAATGGTACTGGAGAGTTACTCCATATTATACAATCAACAAGATTGGTTTCCGTTCTCCATCACAGACCGGATCTTTTACAGTTGAGAAAAAGAATTCCCTTGGACGTCCAGTTGTGTTTGTCCCGGGAAAGAATGCGTATGTGAATTCCGGTGTTGAGGGGGATTCTTCTGAAATTGCCTTCTCATGGAAACTTGAACATGAGGCATCTTCATATAACATCAGGATTTCTTCTTCTGAAAGCCTTTCTTCTCCCATTGTTGACAGGACTGTTGGTGAAAACTATTTCAGAATCAATGCTTTGGATAACGGTCTCAGGGAAGGCAAGTATTTCTGGGGTGTTACTCAGACTGACTCTGAAGGAAATGTTTCCCAGGTTTCTGAAATACGTCCTTTCTTTGTGATCAAGGGAAATCTTGAGCAGCATACAATAGAACCTAACAATGGCTTTAGAATTTCTCAGGCTCTTCTTCCAGACACAAGATTCACATGGAAAAAGAATTTGACAGAAGAATTCGAGACGGAATTTCAGGTTTCAAGTGATGAAGGGTTCAATTCAATTCTCAGGACTGAATCTACACAGAATCTCAATGCAAGAATTTCAAATCTTCCAGTGGGCACATACTACTGGCGAATAAAATCATTCAATGCAAATTCCGGAATGGAAATGGTTACTGCACCAAAGCAGTTTTTCATTGTTCCAAACCTTCCTAAGGCCAGACTTATTGCTCCTGTGGACAGGGCCGTTGCAAGAGAAACAGTGCCTTATGAGTTTAAGTGGAATCCTGTTGAAGGTGCAGATTTTTATAAGCTTTCAATATTCAGTGCTTCTGATGGACAGCTCATCCATGAAGATATTATTTATGGAAACAGCTGCAAGATTGACATGTTTAATCCTGCAAAGTTTGTTGACAGAAATTTCTACAGATATGAAATACAGGCAAAGTCAATGACAATTCCTGGGATTCAGACTCGTCTTTCCGGAGAAACATCTGATAATACATTCATGCTGGTAAAGCTAAGACCTGTTGAAATCCATGCTCCTGCCAGGAATGCAGTTGTTACTGGACTTGATGCCATTTTGAATCCTATTCATGCAAAATGGTCCAGTGTTGATGCAGTTTCAAGGGCTCAGGTTGTTCTGTACAAGGTAGTTCCAAACCGTGAGGATGAAATTGTACTGAAAATTCCAGATGACTTAGAGTTTGCCCGAGGAAACAGGGTTGCCAGAAATGATGTTGTTCTTGATACAGAGGAAGGTTTGAGAGCTGGTGACTACAAGCTTGTTGTATATGCGCAAACATATGACGGATTTGACATTTCAAATACTGATCCAAAGTACCAGGGAAGATTTACTGTTCTTCCAGTTGAACCTCTTAATCCTGTTAAGAATCTGGTTGTAACTCCAGAAGTATTTGATGCCAGTTATCTCAGAAATGAAAAGAACCCGAGGGAAATAAAGGTTTCTTGGAGTAAGATTCCCAATGCAACAAACTACAGAGTCACTATTATCCGTAAGTCCGCTCTGGACAAGAAAATCATGGCAAGTCTTGTTAACGGAACTTCATATAATATTGATATTTCAAAAATGCCTGATGCTGAAAAGCGCAGTTTCATAAAGGGTAAATTTGAGGTTATAGTTGAAGGTGTAAGGAGAATTGATACTGATAAGGACGGAAAGCTGGATAAGGTTTTGCAGGATGGAACTCCTGTAAAAAAGACTTTTGAAACAAATGTTCCAATGCCAAAAACAAGCAAATCGAAGGGAGTGGACAGACCTTATGCCTATAGTAAATAAGTTATGTTCACTTTTATTGATGCTTTTGCTTTTGTGCGGTGCAGCATTTGCAAAGGAAAAGAAAAATGACGTTATTGTAAGTGTAAGTGAAGATGCAGTTGAGGATGAGAATGGTATCATTCCTGCTGAAGAGACTTGGCAGTTTCTTGAATGGATTGATGATTATCCTCAGTATGTCCTGCGCTATGAAGTTGTCATTGAGCAATTTGATAAAAAGACAAAAAGTTACAAAGAAGCTTTGACTCTGGAAACTGAATCCAATGAAACAAGAATTAGAATTGTCCCAAATCTTAAACCAGGAAACTATAGATTTAAGGTTTGTGCCTATAACCTTATTGGACTTAAGGAAGAATACAGCGAATGGTGTGATTTTTCGATATATATTGCCTACAAGCCAAGGGTTTCAAGTGTAAGTGTAAACGTTAACCATTCAAATACCTTTTATTTTGAAGAGCTTAACGATGGAATTTTCACGGTCAAGGGTAACAACCTTTTTGAACTTCAGTCTGATCCAGATGAGATTACTTTCTCGTCTTATGCTCTTGTCAGTCAGTCTGGCGGGCGAAGATATGTTCCTGAGATTGTTTCCCATGATGATAACAACAAGGAAATTGTTTTCAGGATTGATTTGGATTTAGTCGAAGTAGGAAAGTACAATCTTATTTCCACGGCTTCCTGTGGTCTTCAGAATGATGCAGATTCTGACAGTCTTCTTGTGCTGCGGTATAAAAAGCCTATAGATTTTGATGTGTCTGGTGGATATACATTTCCGATTGTTATGTTTGATGACACCATTGAAACTTATTTCAACTCTAAGATGTTCCCACTTAGTGTCATGGGAAAAATGACTTTTATTCCGCTCAAGAAGAGAATCGGATATTTTGGTATTGGACTTGAAGCTTACTATACAAGAATGAGCGGTGAGGAAAGAACATATTCAATTGACGGAAACCTTGTATCCGGATATTTGAATTTTGTTTATCAGTTTCCAATCAGACTTAAGCCAAATGAGAAGGGAGTCCGTAAGCAAATTATGACTCTTGAGCTTCATGGCGGTGCTGGTGTTGAATACTTTATGAACTACATGTTCCACTTTAGTCATGACATTGACTCGGATCCTTTGAACAGCATGAACCTTTCCTTTGATGCTGGAGGAGCTGTAAGTGTGTTCCTTACAAACCGATTGTATATTGAAGCCAATGTGGATTTCTGTATAACACTCATTAGTGATATGTCCATGGGTGTCTTGAGGCCTAGTGTGCTTGTTGGATGGCAGTTCTAGAATAAAAAAATGCTTCAGCAAATACAACTGTTCTGGAAGTAGTTGCTGAAGCAATGTTTTCTTTTTAGCGTATTATTTTGTTCCTCTCATGATTGCATTGAGAAGTTCCGGTTCATACCATGTGTTGTTTGATCTGTTGAAGAATCCATATTTTTCGCTGTAATCACTGCCTGTTACATTGTACTGGTTGTTATCCCAGAGACATGTTTTGATTCCGTTTTCTTTTGCCTTTTTCACGTAATATTCAAACCATGCAGCTCTGTCCTGAGGATTGTTCTTGTTTGTTGCCCCGTATTCACCAATGATAATAGGATAGCTTCCATATTTTTTCTTGAGTGATGTGAAAAGGTAGTCCAGATCTTTTTTATGATTGTCAGTGAAAGTTGTTTCTCCAGGGCTTTCCATGGCAAAAGAGTAAGGTGAATATGCATGAACTGACAAACCAACGTTGCTTGCAGAATCTGTTGGGAGTGAAAATTTTGCTTCATAAGCAACTGCAGTACTTGCTGACATAAATGGGAAAATAACAAGCCTTAATGCATTATTCTTGCCTGAGGCACGGATTGTGTTGAGTGCAAGCTGGTTCAGGTGTTGGATTTCCCCAACTATTTCATTGCACTTATTGCAAGTACTCAGGTAATTCCATTCATGTTCATCTCCAACAAGTCGAGGTTCATTCAATGCCTCAAAGATCAGGTGAGCGTCGTAGTTTTCATTGAAATTCCTGCAAATCTGTTCCCAAACATTCTTTATGAATTTTTCAGAGTGAGCTCTGTCTGCACTTGTAGGATTGTAGTACTTGTAGTTGTAGCTTGTGAAAGTTCCATACTTCGACTCAAAAACATCATGGTGTACGTTGAGTATTACAAACATGTTGCATTCAATTGCCCATCCGACAACTTCCTGAACTCGACTTATCCATGCAGGGGCAATTACTCCTGTTGTGTCATCCATGTGATTTGACCAGCTTACTGGAATTCGGATTAAGTTGATTCCGCTTGCAGCAAGTGCCTGGATGTTTTCTTTTGTTGTTTTTGGACACCCCCAGCTTGTTTCAGAATCAACTCCTGTTCCGTTTGTCGCATCCAAAGTGTTACCTAAATTCCATCCTGCAGTAATCTTTTCAGAAATCTTCATTCCGTTGTATTCATTCAATGGAACATTAGATGGGGACCAGTTTGAGGCTGGTTCTGAAGAAGAATCTGATCCGCAAGACAAAAATATTACGGAAAGGGCAATGGCTAATAAAGAAGTTATCTTTTTCATGTAGTTCCTCCAAAATAACATGATTTATTTTATGTTATTAACGTTCGTTTGCCTAAATTCCAGTGACTTTGAAAGCAAACTAACGTTAGTTCTATTATTTGCAATAAAACCTGTCGTTGGGTTTATATTCTTCAGCTGAAAACCTTTTTCAGGTCATCAAAACTGATGTTCCCTTCCAGGTTCCTTATTTGAATTTCTCCTGACAAAATTTTGAAGAAAAACGAACTTATGTTTTCAAGTGTAAGTTCATCTGATTTTTCTCCGTTTTGTTTCTGGAGAGTATAGTTTTTCAGAATCTGGCTTCCGAGACTGGCTGCAGTAATCAGAAAGTGATTTTCCATTTTTTCAAAGTCAACCATATCTGCAACCAGAACCCTGTCTGCAACAGAATAACTGTTAATTAATATTGTACTTCCATCATTGTCCAGAAGTACAGTTCTTTGGGTATCACTTGAGATATCAATTCTGATTTTTCCCATGTTTTCCTTTTCTGTTTCATTCTTGAAAAGTGATCCCAGATCTGCAAGTGCTATGCTGTAAAGCTCTGAACCAGGAATTACATTCAATGGTTCAACTGAAAAAGCTGTAGGGTAAAGAAGGTTGTTGATTCCTCCCACATCTACCTGAGGGGCGTGGAAAGTTCCAGCGATACAGTTATTCATTGATAAGCTTTTTGATGCAAATACACCTCCCAGTACAACTGTGTTTTCCAGGTGGATTTCAGTTCCAAAAATGCTGCCTGCAACAAAGCAGTTCTTGAGCTTTACATTTGGAGAACTAATATCAGCACCAAAAATTGCGCGGCCTGTCATTAAGAGACAAATTATGCTGTCTGCACTTCCTACAGCCTTTCTGAATATTATGGATTTTTTTGCGTCATTTTTCATGTGCAATTCAGTTGATGCAAATACAGCACCCTTGAATTCAACAGGACCGTTGTCAATTTCAATTTTCTTTGCGTATACTGCACCTTCTGTTACAACGTTTTCCTGAAAATTTATTTCCCTGTCCAACTCTTTTGAGTTTTTAGGGAGAATGCTTGTTTTTACCAGATTATCCTTCAGGGCAATAAAATCATTGCCGAATCTTACTTCATTAAGTTCATTCATTTTCTGTTCCTTTATTTAGTTTCCCATAAATTCATAAGAGTTTTGTAAACCCTTAGTTTTTCTTCGTTTGCTGCATCGTCTCCTATGAAGGCTTCAGCATTTGAAAGAAAATATTTTTTTATCATATCTTCTTCTTCTTGTGTTGGCTTTTCATAGAGGCTTTCCTTTTCATCTGCAGACATTCTGGAAATTTCTTCCCTGGCAATTTTCCCTTTTTCATTGTCAGTAAAATACATTTCCTGTCCCTCAGTTGTTGACACTGAAATGAAAGGCATGTAGAAAGTTTCTTTGTCATGAACCTGTGAAAAGGAAAAGTTTTCAACTTCTCGCTCGTATGCAAGTTCATTCATAGAAGATTTTAAGAATCCGTCAATAACATTTTTTGTCATTTTTCTGATTCTTGCAAAAGCCATTTTCAAATGGGTTGCAGCATCCTCTGTCATGTGGGCATATGCAAGTGCGCTTGAATTCATGTATGGATCAACAATAACTTTCTTGTTGATTTCTTGAGAAAGTTTGAAAACACTTTTGTCCAGCTCGTAAATTCTTTTCTGGCACTCATTGTCCAATTCTGTAAAGATCTTTGTATACCTGGACTTGATCATATTGAAATCCTTGTTCATTCTGCCATGAATGTTTTCAATTGATCTGGATTGTTCAAGCATTAGGGCCATGTTGGCATTGATCTTGTTCAGGTTTTCATTGATTTGCTGGGACAACTCACTGCCTATGAGAGTATAGAAGCCGTCAATTGCTGCCTTTGAAATAAGCTTTCCGGATTCCTCAATAGCCTTGCACTGTTTTTGTTTCATTCCGGTAACACCAGTTGCAACTGAAGCAAGTGAAAGAGCTGTCATGTTAACGCTTGAGTCAAATCTATCAGTATCAACACTCACATTGATTTGAATTGGAATTGATCCGGAGTAGTATTCAGTTGTTGTACCGCCGTGCTCACTTGCTGGATAGGATACTCTTACATATCCTTCATAATGAGCTTGCCCTTGAAATGATCTGGTGTAGCTCATTTTTCAGCCTCCGCAAAAAGACTCATCATTACCTGTTTTGTTCTGTCATCAAGTGTAGACTGAGAAACCAGAGATGCGTATTGATTCTTGATTTCTTTTTTTTCATTCTCAAGAGCTGGTGAGTCTGGAATTGGATTTGAAGAGACTGCTGTTTCCAAAGTCTTTCTGGTGTTTTCCTGCAGCGTTTCAGGAAAGTAAATTTCTTTAATTGAATTTTCTTTTACTGCAAGAGATTCTTCTTCGGAAGTTATCACAGGAATATAAAGTTCTTCCTTATCCTGTGGATTTTTTTCCTCAAGAACATTGTCAACTTTCCTTGTGTATATGAGTGTGTTGAAAATGTTGTTTGATATGCAGCTTAATGCACGCTTTGTTTTTGATTTCAAACGTGCTCCAATCTGAATCTGCTTTGTGCTTTGTGTTTCCATTTCGCAGATGAGAGCTTTTGAAGTGTCAGAAAGATATTTTCCTGTAATGACATTTTTCCTGATTTCTGCCATTTTCATTGCCTTCTCATCAATTTCATGAATTCTGATTTCAAGTTCCTTATCCAAAGAGTTGAACAGTTTTGTGTATCTTTTCTTGATCATCAGAAAATCATGGTGCATCTGAGTCTTCATGCTTTCTATGCTTTTTGCAATCTGACTCATAAGCATGAGTTTTGATGAAACTGTGCTGTAGTGAAGGGCAAGCTTCTGACTAATCTGGGAATTCATGAGTGTGTAGAATCCGCTTGAAAGGTTGTTGCAGATGTTCCTGCAGGTTTCTTCCTGGGTCTTTATGACTGCGGCTTCCATTGCTGTGACTGCAGCTCCCACTCCAATGACTTCAGCATTTACTGCATTGATCTTGTGAGCCATTGGATCTGTGTCAACAATAAAATCAAACTGTGCCATCAGTATTGTCTCCCTCGTGGTTTACATGATCGTCATAGGATTCCTGTGAAATGCTTTTTGATGATTCACTGCTTTCAGAATTGTTGTCTGCATATTGTGGCTGGTCTGTCTGTGTACTTGATTCAACAGGATTGCTTGAAGTTGTTCCTTGTGTCTGTGCATTGAGTTCTGCAAGGCATGAAGCAACGTGCTGTTCAAGATCAATTGAAAAGTCTTCCATGAGTTCATTTGTTGTCTGTGGTGCAGGAGGAAGATTTGCATTGTTTGCATAGTAAGAGCTTACCTGTGAAAGTCTTTGTCTTCGAGGGTCAAGTTCAGATACAACTGACTGTGACATTGCAACTTCCTTTGATTCACTGTCTCGAAGTGATGCCTCGTAGTATTCAATGTGACCGAATCGTGTTGCACTTTCCTCGATGTCATCCTTAATCCTGTCCATGAAGTCTGAGAATTCTTCCTGTTTCTGGTTGCACTGTGCAGCCTGGGCCTGGAATGCAGTCATTGTTTCTGCGGCATTATCATTTTCCTTTGTGATGGCAGATGCACTGTTTCCCTGAGTCATTGTGTTCTGGGTGTCTTTAAGTGCCTTGTAAGTATTGTAGGCCATTGAATACTCGGCAAAGGTGTCATGCATGTGCTGAATGAGAGTTTCTGCATCTGACCTGTTGCGTCCGTAGAAATCTTCAACATCTCTGTGCCACTGGTTGAGATAGTCTATTTTCTGGTCTTTGATTTTATTGTAAACATCAAGTCTTGCAAGTCTGTTTTCTTCCATGAGGTTCTTGATGATTGGCTTGAAAATTTCCTCATCAATCTGATTGATTCCGAAAGGCATTGCAGTTCTTGATCCATCTTCTGCAATCCATGATCCGCTCATGAGATCATATTTTACTCTTGAACTTGACTTCAGGTTGAATGGTTCCCAATCCTTTGCCTCATCTTGATAATCAAATGTTGCTGATCTGATTCTTTCGATTTCTTCTGCCTCAAGCTGTGGTGAATACTGGTTGAATGAAGCCTTCAGTACTGTTGAGAAAATCTTGTTTGTGTAGTTTGTGAGTTTTGTTGTGCTTGATACTTTCATCTTTGAAACAGTCTGTACTGATGATGCAAGTTTAGTCATAAGCTTCTTGAAGTATTCTGTTGTTTCAGCATTTTCCTGAAGATCAATCTGATTTTTCATTTTGCTCAGGTTCTGGAATTTCTCAAGCTTTGTGTCAAATCCATCAGTTGAGAATACATTTACAACAGGTTTTCCTTCAGGTGTTGTAGTTGTGTATTCATCGAGAAACTGTTTCTCTTTGCTGCCTGGTTCAATTACAGGAAGCTGAACTGAAATACTCTGGGAATCAGACAAAAGATAGCTTACGTTTCTTACGTCCCTGTCAATTTGACCTGCATAATCATGGAGCATTATGTTCTGAATTGAAGTAGAGTAGTTTGATGTGTCAATTTCCTCTGCGTTTTCATTGCCCTCAACAAATGGAATTTCTGTAATTTCTTTCTGAAGGTCTTCCACTGCATCTGCAAATTCCTTTGGCTGGTTAAGGATTGAAAGCTCAAAGTTAGTGTCCTGTGAAGAACCTGTGTGATCCACAATAAAGCTTTTCTGCTCGAATGGAATTCTTGTTGCAACTGGAATGTAGGCAACACCAATTTTTTTTACTTTGTAGTCTCTTCGGATATCTTTGTGAGCTTCCTGGTAAGCCTGGATGTTCTGGCTGAAGGACTCAATGTTTTTTTTGGAAACATTATATTTGTAGAAATTGATTCCGGCAAATCCCAATGCTCCAATTGCAAGAATAACTGCAAAAATCAGTGATCCGCATAGGAGCCAGAGAATAAGGAACAAAGGTACTGCTGAACTTGCCCCGACAATTGAAAGAATCTTTTCCTTTTTTTTGTTTGATTCATTTAATTCTATTTCTTTCTGGCATGAATCAATTTTTGCCTCAAGATCCTTTTCTTCTGCAACAATTTTTTCTGCAGCTTTTTTGTAGTAATCAAACAATATTTTTGCCTGATCCTGGTAAATATTTGCCGAGTCTGTAAATACTCTTCCTGTCATTTTTTTTGATTCCTTTAATTTAAACAAAATCCTTCAGAATTTCGTTTACTGTTTTGTTTTTTTTAGAGCAGTCTTTGAAAGTCTCAAAAACTGCTGTTTGTAATATGCAATTTAGTTCAATATTGTTTTTCTCATATCTACAATCTGCTCAAGTCCTGCAATCTGCTTTGAGAGTGCATCAGGACTTGTGAATGATGAGAATGCAATTTCTGTGAGCATGTCTTTTATTTGTTTTTCAAGTCTTGCTGCATTTTCGTTGTTGTCAACTGGCGAGATGTAAAGAATCTTGTCGGAAAGTTTTTCGTACTGTTTCTTGCATTCATTGAAATCGTCTCCAAGGGTGTTCATCTTTACGCTGAGCATCTTTACCTGTTCCTTGATTTCCTTGACTGATGAAAGGAGATTTTTTTCTTTTGCCTGAACACTGTCTATATGACTTCCTGTCAAAGCTGAAAGATAGATTGATGCGAGGAATGAAAGGCATGATACCAGGAAGAGTATAACGGCAATTTTCATTCCGTATGTTTCAACACAGAATGAGATGACAACTGAAACGACAACTCCACCAATAAAAAACAATGCGTTTAGAGATAAAAGTCCATATCCAATGAATGCACCGCCAGTGTCCCCTGAAAATTTCGGAGGAAAATAAAGCGGCAGGAAGAGAACAAGGTATGATATTACGATTGAAATCCAGAGAAATTTGTGCTGGTCACTGAGATTTTCTGTTGACCCCTCAAAGAGATAGAATGCAGCAGCAATAATTGCAAGACCGCCAAGCAATAGGATTGTTCTGAAAATAATGTTTGTATTCTTATTCATTATGATTTACCTCACATTTTGTTTCCGCAGTTAGGGCAGAATTTAATTCCTGGTGTTACTGGAGTATTGCATCTTGGACAATTATTTCCTCCCTGCATTCCCTTTGACATCATGTCTAATCCGGCACCACATGCAACACATCTCTTTGCATTTGGTGCATTGTCAGCTCCACATACAGGACAGGCGTTATATGGATCACCGCAGAAAGGACAGAATTTTGAAGTTGCAGGGAATTTCTTTGCACAGTTTGAGCAGAACACTTCTTTCTTTGCATTCATTGGTGCGCTTTGACCCATCTGGTTCATTCCCATGCCCATGTTTCCCTGTGGCTGTTGCATCATTGCCTGACCCATGCCGTTGTTTCCGCCAAAGCCGCCTGTCATCATCACGGCACCCATCATGCCCATGTCTCCGCCTTTTGAAAGTGCGTTGTTTGCCGTGTTGAATGCCTGTTTCTGCTGCCATGTGTATCCTGCAATGCTCTGTGCCGAACGGTCTGCAAGTGCATCTGAAATTTTCTTTCCGTCTGGGGTAGATGTGTCAAGGTCAACTGAAGTAATGTAGAATCCTGTAAGTTCAAATCCGTAGTCTTCCCAGAATTCCTTCATGGGCTGACCAATAAACTGTGAAAGCTGGTCAAGATAAGCTGCAATCTGCGTGATGCCAACTCTGTTTGCTGTCATGTATGAAATAATAGAGCTGTTTGTTTTTGCAACCAATGGTCCCATAAAGTGGTCGGTAAGCTGCATTGAATTAAATGTCTGGAGTGTTCCAACAAGTTTTAGAAGGAATCTTTCGGAATCCTTAACCTTGAGACCGTATCTTCCCTTTGCAACAAGAGGAATCATCTGGCCGTAATCAGGATCCATGAATCTCATTGACTCTGTTTTCCAGTCAATTGTGAGAGGAGCTGTCTTGTTTACGAACCATACTTCTGATTCAAATGGATTTTTTCCACCGAATGGAATTCCAAAGAGGTTTCGGAGTAACGGAAGGTTTTCTGTTGAAAGTGTATGTTTACCTGGACCGAATTTTCCAATAATTTGTCCCTTGCTGAAAAGAACAGCTTCCTGTGATTCATGAACAACAAGCTGTGTGAATGTGCTCAAGTTTGTTTCTGGAAATTTCCATGCAAAGATATCATTTGATTGCGGATTCCAGTCCACCATGTCAATAAATGCCATAAAAAACTCCTGACTATTTATGAAGATTAGTTTTGTTTATTTTATTTCATTGTATTCCGATTCAGGATTTTTTTAAAGAATTTATTGTTTATTATTATGATTGCCTGGTATATTTGATATGTAAATCAGTTTTGAGGTGTATCAAGGTTATGTCGGAAAATATTGAAGTTGTTGAGTTGAAAAATACATTCAGGAAGGAGTGCAGGAAACTTCTTGTTACATTGGATCCCATTACCAAGGCTTTTGAAAGCTGCGGAAAGTGCGTTTCCTTCATTCAGTCCCGGGTATTTTGCGAGTCTGATATTTTCTTTGGATTCATGCCGACAAAAAATGAAATGGATATTCTTCCCGTTTTAAGAAATGCCCTTGAGCAGGGAAAAAAAGTCCTGGTTCCAAGGGTTGTTCCAGGTTCCAGGGACATGGACTTCTTCTATATAGAAAAAGACTTGAACAGGGAGACTGAACTGGGGGCCTTTGGCATCTATGAACCGGTGAAAGGTCTTGTCAAGGCTGATTTGCAGGAAATTTCAGAAAAATACGGAAAGAAAATCTGTGTTCTTGTTCCTGGCCTTGCTTTTGGGAAAGATCATTCACGGCTGGGCCATGGTGCCGGGTTTTATGATAAATTTCTTGGAAACCTAAAGAATATGACAGGTGGAAGGGCAGTGTTTGTGGGTGTTTCCTATGATGCCCTGGTTTTTGATTCTGTTCCCCATGAAAGTCATGATGTTTCAATGGATATGCTGATAGGTGATTTCCATGTCATTCTTTGAAGATTTTCGAGTTTTGCCCCCCGGGAATAATTTGTAAATTCCTATTGTTTGAAATGTTTTTTTACTGTATTCTTTTGACACAACTAAAAAAAGCTGACGTTGACAGCTGTTGGAAAATATCCCGAGTTAAGGATGAGGATAAAACCTCATTTCAGTAATGGAGAAAGTCGATGCTTGAAAATAAGGGCACCAATCAGTATTTCATTACCAGACAGGAATCCACAGAATCTAATGCCCGCAGTTATCCACGCAAATTTCCGTTTGCATTGGCAAAAGCCAGTGGATCATGGGTTGAAGACGTTGAAGGAAACAGGTATCTGGATTTTTTGTGCGGAGCAGGTACTCTTGCACTTGGTCACAACGACCCTGAAGTAAATCAGGCTATGGTGGAGCTTATTACAAGCGGTGCGCCACTACATACACTTGATTTAACCACACCTACAAAGGACGCATTCGTTCACACCTTGCTTTCTAATCTTCCAAAAGAACTTTCAGAAAACGCTAAGATTCAGTTCTGCTCACCAAGTGGAACCGATGCGACAGATGCCGCACTTAAACTTTGCAAGACAGCCACAGGACGAACAAGCATCATAGCATTCCAGGGCGCATATCATGGCATGGGGCATGGAGCAATGGCTTGTACCGGAAATCTTGGTGCAAAATCCAAGATAAACGGTCTTATGCCTGAAGTTCATTTTTTCCCGGCTCCAAATTCCTACCGATGTCCTTTTGGCCTTGGCGGAGAAGCTGGAACTGATGCCTGCTGCAATTTCTTTGAACGCACCCTCAAGGATCCTGAAAGCGGCATTCCAAAACCTGCAGCTGTAATCATTGAACCTATCCAGGGAGAAGGCGGAGTAATCCCTATGCCTGAAAAATTCATGCAGACAATCCGTCGCGTTACAAAGGAACTTGACATTCCAATGATCGTCGATGAGATCCAGTGTGGAATGGGACGTTCGGGAAAACTCTTTGCATTTGAATATTCTGACATTGTTCCTGATGTGGTTCTTGTTTCAAAGGCCATAGGCGGAACTCAGCCACTTGCTGTTGTAGTCTACAATAAGGAACTTGACAAATGGCAGCCTGGAGCCCATGCGGGAACTTTCCGCGGAAACCAGCTTGCTATGAAGGCAGGCACAGTCGTCCTTAACAGAGTGTCAAAGCCTGAATTTCTTGCTGATGTTGCACGTAAAGGAGAAATCTACAGAAGCCGTGTGAATGCCCTCAAGGAAAAGGTAAGCATCATCGGTGACGTTCGCGGAAGAGGTCTTATGTGCGGAATTGAATTTGTTGATCCACGCGGACCAAAGGATTCAATGGGTTCATATCCTTTCAGCGGAGAGATTGCCGCAAAGGTTCAGCACATGTGCTTTGAGAACAAGCTTGTAATGGAAAAGGGCGGAAGATTCGGAAGTGTCATGAGATGTCTCTGCGCCCTCAACATTTCGGATGAAGACCTCAACCATGGACTTGATATCTTTGAGAAGGTAGTTCTGCAGATTGATGCGGAAGTTACAGGAAAATAATCAAACTGCTGTTGCCTTGTAGCAATGCAGACATCATTGTTTCCCGCAGAAAACGCGGATTCGTACAGAGTTTTTTTCTTTGTCCGGTTTGCCATATCTGCGGGATTTTTTTAACATTCGAAGAAAATTTATTATGGAAAATTTATTTTTGACAGAATCAGAAAGTGATAAAAAATATTATTCACAAATCATGGAAAAAACAAATTCTGCAATTCTTGAATCCTTTGACAATCCCAAGGCATATACAGGACCAGAGCCTTTTGATCTCAAGAAAATCATCCGCATGGATTCAATTCTTCCGGAAAAGGGAATGGGCTTTGACGGGATGTTCTCTCTTGTAAAGGAGAAGATTCTTCCAAACATGCTTCGTCCTTCAAGCACGGACTACATGCCCCATCTTCATTCTCCGGCACTGGTTGAAAGTCTTGCTGCGGAACAGATAATCAGCGCATACAACCAGAGCATGGACAGCTGGGATCAGGCACCGGCTGCTACGGAAATTGAAGTTGATGTTACAAATCATCTTTGCAGTCTTTATGGTTACGGAGAAAAAGCTGACGGCGTTTTTACAAGCGGTGGAAGTCAGTCTAACCAGACTGCAATAATTCTTGCACGGGACTGGTTCTGCAATGAGATTCTTAAACATGATGTAAAAAAATACGGGCTTCCAGAAAACTACAGAAATCTCAGGATGTATACAAGTGAAATCAGCCATTTTTCAATGGAAAAATCAGCCCACATTCTTGGACTTGGATATGAAAGCGTCGTGAAGGTTCCCGTTGACTCAAAGAAGAAGATTGATTTTCCAGCATTTAAGTCGCTTGTGGAAAAAGATGTTGCTGAAGGAAAAATTCCGTTTCTTGCGGTAGTCACAGTCGGAACAACGGATTTTGGTTCAATAGATCCAGTTAAGGAAATGTCTGAACTATGTTCTAAATACAACATGTGGCTTCATGCCGATGCAGCTTACGGAAGCGGTGTTGTCTTGAGCAATGAATATAAAAGCAGGGTGGAAGACCTTAAGTTCTGCGATTCAATTACAGTGGACTTCCATAAGATGTTCATGCTCAATATAAGTGCCAGCGCGGTTCTTGTAAAAGATGGAAAAGATTTTGATGCACTTACGATCCACGCGGACTATCTCAACCGTGAAGAAGATGAGGAAGACGGATACACAAATCTTGTAGACAAGTCCCTTCAGACAACAAGAAGGTTCGATGCCCTCAAGGTCTGGATGAGTTTTTTGATGCGCGGAAAAGACGGATGGGATTCTCTCATATCAAAAAGCATGAAGAACGCTCTGTATTTCTATTCAATCCTGAAAAAAGATGATTTTTTTGCCGTTGTTACTGAGCCTGAAATTTCTTCTGTCGTCTTCAGGACTGTGAACAAAAATCTATCCGCAGAAGACAATGATGAAGTGAACAAGAAGATCCGCCGTACACTTCTTCATAAGCACGGAATTGTAGTGGGACAGACTGTGAGCGACGGCCGCGTGTGCCTTAAATTCACTTTGTTAAATCCTATGGTGACAAAGGAAAAGCTTGACTCACTTGTAAAGCTTATAAAGGAAACCGCAGCTCAGATCAGTCTATGATATAATCGTACCAGTCGTCGTTTTCGTCCAGGCATCTTTCGTTGATTCCGTTTTCAATGAGGATGCCTGATTTTTTTAAGGAATCTTCTGTTCCCGAGACAAGGGGATGCCATTCAGGAAGGGGTTTTCCTTCGTGTATAAGTCTGTAGGCGCATGTTTCAGGAAGCCATTTGAATTCTTTTACTTTTTTTCGGTCAAGCTTTATGCATTCGCTTTGTCTTTCAAATCTGTGCTCGTAGTCCGTGCATCTGCAGGTATCACAGTCCAGAAGGTCACAGGCGATTCTTGTGTTCAGTATTCTTTTGTTCCACAGGTGGCCTTCAAGAATCTTACGGTAGCAGCATTTTCCGCATCCGTCGCACAGAGTTTCCCATTCTCTGGTATCCATTTGAGATAAGGTTTTAGTTTCCCAAAATTTTTTGCTGTTCATTCTGTCTTTAGATTGTCATGAAGGTCTTAGCCATGAAGGCAATGTAGAAAGCCAGCAATACGAATCCTCCCCATCTTTTGATTGTGTGTCCTGGAAGATAGCAGAGAAGTGCAAGTAAGAGTGCGCTAATTAATGCTTCAATTGAATCAAGGAAGAAGCCTTTGAATGAAATTGAAACGAAGCATGCAGTTACTCCTGCAACACAAAGAATGTTGAAAATGTTGCTTCCGATTATGTTTCCAATGGCAATGTCAGTTTTTCCTTTTCTTGCAGCCGTAACAGATGTTACCAGTTCAGGAAGTGATGTTCCCAATGCAATCATAGTAAGGCCAATGATTCTGTCTGAAACTCCGCAGTATTTTGCGATGTTTGTTGCAGACTTGACTACGAGATCACTTCCGTAAATAATGCAAACAAGTCCTGTTAGCACCAGCAGTATGAGAAACCAGGCTTTGTCAGATATGCTTTTTATAAAACCTCTGATCCCGGTTAAGGAATCCTTTGAATCAGTTTCTTCACTATCTTCTGAAAAAAGATTTGTTTTCTGCTTTATTGATATGATTACAAGTATGGCAATATAAACAATCAGCAGCCCCACGAGAATTATGCCGTCAATCTGAGAGAACTGGTTTCCAATGCATCCGAGAATAATGAACAGCACAGTTGCCATGAGCATGTATGGAATGTCCAGAATAAGAGAATTCCTCTGGCAGGGAATCTTGCAAAGAACAGAGGTTAATCCAAGAATCAGTACGATATTCATTATGTTGCTTCCAACAACGTTACCAATTGTTATTCCGTTGGATGCAGTCTTTAGGGCAGATGTCAAGGAAACTGAAAGTTCTGGCGCAGATGTTCCAAATGCTACCAGGGTAAGTCCTATTACAAGCTCCGGAATGTGTATTTTTTTTGCTAGACTGGCAGCACTGTCAACAAACCAGTCTGCTCCTTTGACCAGCATTATGAATCCTGCAATAAGCAATAATATGTTTGTAAAAAATTCCATGCATTTATTATATTGCAAATAAAGTGTTTTGAATATAACTAAGTTTTATAAATGTCTTGTTACAGCGTACTCAGTGCATTGAGAGTTGGAATTACGATTTTTATGACAACCAAAAGAATGACTATTCCGGTTACGAATGTTACTGCAGGTTCCGTTGCCTTGAGGATTTTTTCTGTTTTCCTGTTTATTTTCTCCTGAAAATAAATCCTGAGTTTTTCAAAGGTTTTTCCCTGATCGGCAGAATTTTCTCCGATTGAAAGCCATAGTTCCATTTCTTTTGGAAATATTTTTTGAGACTCAAAGCTTTGTTTCAGACCGGTTCCCTTAATGATCTGTTCTCTTGTTTTTTCGATTATGTTAATCAGAAAATGATTGTTCATGATTTTTTCGCTTTCTTTCAGTGCTTCTCCTATTGAGTATGTTCTGTTCCCCTTGCAGATGGTCTCCATGGAAAAACAAAGTTTCATTGTTTCATTTTCAAGAATAAAATTACCAAGAAAGGGTATTCCCAGCAAAAACTTATCAATCAATAATCTGTATTCTCCGGATGCTTTTCTTTCAATAATAAAAACTAGTGCGGAAAGTGTGAGCAATGCCAATGTAACTGAAAGAAAAAATCTGGAAAAATTTTTCATTGCAGTGATGTTGCTTGTTAATTCATCGGATCCGGTGGTTGAAAGAATCAGAAACATGTCCTGCATTTTTGGAAGAATATAGAATCCGCAAATTAATATGAAAGATATGAGTGATACAAAAACTATTGAGGGATAAATAAATGCACCAATAATTTTTTCTCTGGTTTTCTTTCTGGTTTCCATGAAAATCCGCAGATTTAAAATAAGCTCATAAATTGATGTGCTTTTTTCTCCCAGTGAGAGCATTCCTGAAACCATCGGGTCAAAGTATTCTGACATCTGGATAATTGATTGTGAAAAAGAATTTCCTTTTTTTATGCTTGATTCAATTTTTGATGCCATGATTTGAAGGTTGTTTTTCCCTGTTGATGACAAGACACCAATGGACTCTTCTATGTTTAATCCTGACCTTAGAAGTTCTTCCAGTGTCTGCACGAACATAATCTGAGTTGACATACCGGGATTTCGTTTCCTTTTCTGGGAAATCCTTATTGGAATCAGGTTCTTTTCTTCGCATTGAGCAGATGCATTTTTTCTGTCAGTTGCTGCTATCTGCTTTCTTACTATTTTCCCGTTTTCATCAATGCACTTGCACGTGTATAAGGTTTTCTGCTCCATAAAAATATTATCCTAATTCTTTTCTTGCTTCAGAAACTGTTATTATTTTATTTTCGATTTTGTCCATTGCATCCTGTTTCATTGTTTTTTTTCGTTTTGAAAAGATTTCCTTTTCGAGCATGTCTTCTGTTGCTTTTTCTTCAATCAGTTTCCTGATTTTTTGTGTCATGGAAAAACATTCGCTGACTATAATTCTTCCGCCTGTCTTTTTCTTTATAAGCCTTTGGGCAATTACTCCCCGAAGAACCGATGATACTATGTATCCTTCTATATCCAGATCCATGAGTCTTTTTATGGCACTAATGCTGTCATTTGTGTGAAGTGTAGATATAACCAGGTGTCCTGTCATTGCCGATCTGGCAGAAAGTCTTGCAGTCTCCTTATCCCTTATTTCGCCAACTACTATAATGTTGGGATCCTGGCGCAAAACTCTTTTTAAAATTGATCCGAATGTCAACCCGGCATTTTCGTTTACCTGAATCTGGCAGGCTCCTTCAAGAGTGCATTCAATGGGATCTTCAATCGTAATTATCTTAGTGTCGTTGACCAGAAGTTTTCTTGTCATTGCATTTACTGTTGTTGTTTTTCCCGAGCCCGTTGGACCTGTAACAAGAATTAATCCGTGTGGAGTTTCAAGCATCTTTTCAATTTCTGTAAGACATTCATCAGTGAATCCCAGGTCTTCCAGGTTTAATCTCTTTTCTTTTTTTCCAAGTATTCTGAGAACAATAGATTCTCCATATTTTATTGGAACAATTGAAACACGCAGGTCTGTCTTTTCATTTCCAAGTGTTACGCTGATTCTTCCGTCCTGTGGCATTCTTTTTTCCAGTATGTTTAGATTTGACATTATTTTTATTCGTGAGCTTATTGAATCGAACCTGTCTTTTTCAACAGTCATTCTTTCTTCCAGTGATCCGTCGATTCTGTACCGTATTCTTACATTGTCTTTCATGGCTTCTATGTGTATGTCACTTGCTGATTCTCTGATGGCCTCAAATATCAGGGAGTTTACCAGGTTTATAGTAGGTGCCTTCTCAGAAATTTTATCTACACATATTTCATCATTTTCTGTGACTGATACAGATTCCTTTTCTGATCTTGCATTTTCTTTTGCAAGCCAGGAAGTTATTTCATCCTGCTTTAGAAGAACAAATTCAGCTTTTCCCTCATGCATGAATGAAAGCATGCTTTTGGTTTCTTCTGTTGTGTTTTTACATAACCCAACGATGAGTTTATTTTCTTTATTTTCCAGTATAATTGCTTTTGAATTTTCTATGAAGTGAGAAGGGTACTGGTTTGTGCCTGTCGGAATTTTTTTGTATTTTAGTATTGATTGTGTTTTCATTCTTCTGATCCTTGGTTTTCTTCTTTCAGCAGCTTCGTAAGACATTCAGATGTGAGGTTTTCTATTTTTTTCTCTGGTGTCTTTTCAATCTGCGGAACAATATAAATTGCAATTTCGGTCTTATCTTTTGAGCCTGATTTCTGTTCAAAGAGTTTTCCTATGAGTGGAATTTTTGAAAGTATTGGAAATCTGTTTTTTGAACTTGATTCCTCTTCCTTGATTAGTCCCGAAATGATAATGCTTTCTCCGTTTTTTCCCCTAACTTGAGTCTGTATGACTCGTTCGCTGGTTGTTGGCAGGTTCCCGGTTTTGGTTGATGACTCCCCGTTTTGTTTTGATATGGTTGCATTTATGCTCATGGTTATCATGTTGTCGCTGGATACCCATCCGGTTAAGCTTACAATCAGGCCTGATGTAATCTGCTGGGTGGAAGTGCTTGTTGTTGAAAGATTTGTTTTATCATATTCGTATTCCTGATACCTGTATGTGTCTGTATTCTGGAATTTAATTTCTTCTCCTGAAATTGCTGTCAGTGTTGTGTCCGTAAAAACGCGAGCCTTGTTTTCTGCTATTTGTGCGCACAGGCTTTGGGCAAACTCATATCCAAGTCTTGTTACTATGTCGAAATTAAGCTGCATTATCTGGTCAAAGCTTCCCTGAAATTTTTTTGAAATTCCTTCAGTAGATTTTGTTATTCCCATGGTCGGATTAAATGACTTGGAATTGTTTTTCGTGTACTGAATAATTAATATCTGGTATTTGAGCTGCGGTTTTGGCCTGTCAATCAAATCTATTTCTTTCATAATCTGCTTTTTCAGTTGTTCGCTTCCCTTAAAAAAGACTGTCCCCGGATATCCTGAATCAATAAGGGAATCTTTTTCTGCACTCGGTGGCGGATTTTTCAACAGATCCCCATTCTTTATGTACTTAAGGTTTATTGCATGTATTCCTGAATTTTCCGAGTCAATTTTTTCAATAAACTGAGCTGCAGTTTCAGTCATTTCTTTTCTTCCATATATAACAATTGATTTTGTTCCGCCTATGGCAAATGCAAGAACCGGTATTTTTGCCTGCGTCAATAGTGATACGGCTTCCTTGCATTCTATGTGGATCGGATTTACTACTGTGAAACTTTGGTTTTGCAGAGATTTTTCAATCATATCAATTGTTTCTGATATTGCCTGAATTTCTTCTTCCGTGCCGATTACAAGAATTGAATTTGATGTTTTGCTGATATGTATTAACTGCATTAGTTCCTGTGGAATGAACTGGTTTAACTCCTGACAGTTTATTTTGTTCAGTGCCAGTATTTTGCTTTTCTTGTGACGCATTTCCATTGTCTTTCGGGTGGAACTGAATATGCAGTAAATTCCCTCGCGTTCAACAAATCCGCATGAGGCTTTTTCCAGTATGAGTGTCAGCATGGTCTCGAAATCCTTTGATGAAAAATTCATGCTGCTGATTTCAATCTTAGGATCTGCAAAAAGCTGGTATTCTTTTTTTGCCGTTGAAAACAATTTTTTCAGTATGGAGTCCAGGGTTGTTTTTTGTGTGCATATTGAATACATGTTGTTTTCATTACTTGTGACTTCATCAAATATTGCCGGTGTTTTCTTTTTGTCTTCCTTGCCGTTAATAAGTTTCTTTTCAGCCCTTCGAATTATGAAACCGCCTGTTTGTTTCGAAGGATGCTTTTCAAGTCCCTGTGATTCAAGAAACAGTTCCAGTGCCTTATCCGTTTCCATTGATTCAAAATGGAATGAGCATTCTCCGTCGACTTCAGGATCGGCAATTATGCTTATGCCCAGTTCTTTTGCAAATACCGTCAGAACGTCCCTGATTTTTTTGTTCTTGAAATCCATGGATTTTTTCTGGCAGAAGGATTGTGCACAAATCATTGTCAGAATGAATCCGGTTAGTATTATCTTTTTCATTTTCAAATAAATTTATATCCGCTGGAATTCAAAAACTGCAATGTTTTTTTGATTTTTTATCCTTATTTCTGGCTTTGTTGATTTTTTGGAGACAGCCTTGTATAATTTTATTCATGCTTAGTCTATTAACACTTTTGCTTGTTTTGTGTGAGCTGGGTTTCCCAACACTCATGCTTTGTATTGTGTATCCCTTTAGTCATAAGGCTGCATTGTTTTGGTCAGATTATATTACGCAGCGTTCTGCCAGGATGCTTTTTTCAATCCTTGGAAAGTACAGGAAGTTTGATCTCATTGGAGACGAGGAGAGCAAGAAGAATTTGCCTTCCCAGTTCATAGTCATTTCAAATCATCAGAGCCTTCTTGATATTGTCGTTTATCTTGTTTACTTTGCTGACAGGGTTAGATTTGTTGCCAAGGATTCCCTCAATTCTGTTCCAATGGTTGGAAAGATGCTTAGAACCCAGGGGCATTGTATGATTCCTCGTCGTGGAAGTCCTTCTGTGGCCATGAAGTCAATCGATAAATTCGGCAAAAGAATGCTTGACTATGGAAAGTGTCCTGTCATTTTCCCGGAAGGAACTAGAAGCCGTGATGGTAATCTGGGAACTTTTTATGCAGCGGGATTCAGACGATTGTGCGAGGCCACTAAGCTTCCTGTTGTCTTGTGTGCACTTGATGGTGGCTGGAAAATTTCAAGCCTTGATTCAATTTTCACGAACCTTTATCGCGGAGCATACAGGGTGAAGGTTCTCAAGGTATATGATTCACCAGGCGGAAAAGAAGAGCAGCTTAAGATTCTTCAGGAGGCTCCTGAGCTTATTGAAAAGCAGCTTGAAATATGGCGCAAAAACGAGAAATAGGGCTGTTTATAAAGAGTTTTTGTGGGCATTTTGCTCTTTTTACTATTGACACTTTTACGCATAATTGTGTAAAATCAGTAACACGATTAGATTTTTATATGGAGGAAGACAATGGCCGGAGCCAGTAAGAACTCTCGTACAACAGTTGCAACACAGAAGTTTATGTGCCCAGATTGTGGCGGTGAAATTGAAATGAAGACGTTTTTTGAAAACGGAAAGCTCAAGAACCAGGCTGTATGCAGTAAGTGCAAGCGCACAGAACGCAGACCTAAGGACTTCAAATAATTAATATTAAACTGACAAAAAAATAAGTGGGGGTAATTCCTTTGGCAACTAAACAGACATCTGCAGAAAAGAGACACGCACAGAGCGAAGTTCGCCGTTTGCGCAATAAGGCAGTAAAATCAAGAGTACATACAAGTGCTAGAAAGTATTTGGATGCAGTACAGAAGAAGGACAAGGATCTTGCTTTGGCAACATTGAAGGATCTTCAGTCTGAACTTGACAACGCATACAGAAAGGGTGTTATCAAGTTGAATGCTGCTTCACGCAAGAAGAGCCGTATGTATAATCTTTACAATAAGACTTTTGTAGCAGCTGCTGCTAACTAAGTTTTCACAAAAGGTACCGTTGGGTTATTGACGGTGCCTTTGTTTTTTTTATTGTAATCAGAAATTCAGCTAATCTATTTTATAAATAATCAAAAAAATCATCTAATTTTTATAAATCATAAATAAAATCTAGTACATGTTTATATTTGGCTTTGTTATTGAAGCTGGTGGGAAATGTTATGGCAAACAAGGAAAATGAAAACCTTACCGTATTTGGATCAGAAACTGAATTCGACGGCGTTCTTGAATTTACAGATAGTGTTGTGATTACAGGAAAATTTCACGGAACCATCAATGCTTCCGGCAATCTGGAAATTGAAAAGAATGCAATTTGCAATGTTGACAATATGAAGGCTCAGTCTGTTGTAATTTCAGGTCAGGTAACTGGAAATGTTGAGGGCAAGGAAAGAATTGAGCTTTGTTCTGGCAGTAAGGTTAAGGGAGACTTGACCTCTGCAAGGCTTAGAATTGCTGACAATGTAGAATTTGATGGAAAAGTTTCCATGATTGACGAGATTCCTTCAACTGATATTTTTGCTGTTGGGTCTCAGGAATTCAAGAATTCCCTTGTTATGCGAACTAATGAGGCAAATTAGCCTGTCATATTATTTGTTTGTTTTTATGCAGTTTTTTCTTAAACTGTAATTTTAATTTTTTTCATGTTAGATTTTGAATAGTATTTTTTGGGAGAATATATGGCCATTTTAAGAAAAAATGACAAGTCAGAAGAAAATCAGTCAGAAGAACAGGTTGCTGGTGCACAGTCTGCAGAATTGGCAGAGGGGGATGCAGAAGTTCCAAAGGTTAGAAAAAGAAGAGTTGTAAAGAAGGCTGTGGCAGAATCTGCAGAAAGCTTAGAAACTTCAACGGAAGAAAAGGAACCGGCCGCCCAGGATTCATCTGTGGCAGAAGATTTTGCAGAAAATCAGTCCCCATCAGAAGATAATTCTGTAGCATCAGGTGATGGAGAATATCATAAGGGATTCCAGAGACATCAGAACTATGGGAACAATTATGGCAGAAACAACAAGCGTTTCAATGGAAACAATCGCCGTAACTACAACAATAACAGCAATTATGAAAAGAATCTTCAGGCTCGTCTTGAGGCAGTAAAGAAAGCCCAGGAGATTGAAAATCCAGAAGAATATGAATCAAAGCCTCGTCTTATTATCAATGACTTGACCAGAAAAAGCATGATAGAACTTCGCGAGCTTGGTGTTCAGTATGGAATCACTGCTGATGCAATGGCTCCTATGAAAAAGCAGGATCTGATTTTCACTCTGCTTAGGGCTCATACCGAACATGGTGGAATTATCTTTGCTGAGGGTGCCCTTGAAATTCTTCCTGATGGATATGGTTTCCTCCGTTCTCCACAGAACAGTTATCTTCCAGGCCCTGATGACATTTACATTTCACCAAGTCAGATCAGGCTTTTTAACCTTAAGACCGGTGATACAGTTTATGGTCAGATTAGAAGTCCTAAAGAAGGCGAAAAATTCTTTGCTCTTCTTAGAATTGAAACAGTGAATTATGAGGATCCTTATGTTGCACAGACACGTGTTCCATTTGAGAACCTCACTCCATTGTATCCAAATGAAAAATTCAAGCTTGAGACAGTTTCCACTGAATTGAGTACTCGCATTGTTGATCTTTTTGCACCAATTGGAAAAGGTCAGCGTCTTCTTATTGTTGCTCCTCCAAAAGCCGGTAAGACTACACTCATGCAGAAAGTTGCCAACGCCATCAAGGCAAATAATCCTGAGGTTTATCTTATTGTACTTCTGATTGATGAGCGTCCTGAGGAAGTTACAGAAATGGAACGTTCAATCAATGCGGAGGTTATTTCTTCTACATTTGATGAGCAGGCAACACGTCATGTTCAGGTTGCTGAAATGGTTCTTGAAAAGGCTAAGCGTCTTGTTGAACATAAGCGTGATGTTGTTATTTTTCTTGATTCCATTACAAGACTGGCTCGTGCTTATAACCAGACTGTTCCAACATCAGGAAAGGTTCTTTCCGGTGGTGTTGATTCAAATGCTCTCCACAAGCCTAAGAGATTCTTTGGTGCTGCCCGTAATATTGAGGAAGGGGGATCACTTACAATTATTTCTACATCTCTTGTTGAGACTGGAAGCCGAATGGATGAAGTTATCTTTGAAGAATTCAAGGGAACTGGAAACAGTGAAATTGATCTTGACAGAAAACTTGCTGAGCGACGTCTTTTCCCTGCAATCAATATCAAGAAGTCCGGAACTCGGCGTGAGGAGCTTTTGCTTAGTGAAGGAGAGCTCCAGCGAATGTGGATTCTCAGAAAGGTTCTTAATGATATGGAGGATGCAGATATGCTTTCTCTCATTATGGACAAAATGAAGAAGTCAAAGGACAATGATGCTTTCCTTGCTTCAATGAATGTTGGTTCTGCAGCTATTGACTAAGTTGCTTGTATTTTATAAAATATTTTATCTATTTTAGTTATATTTATTGTCTTGTGATATTAACTTGATTGATAACGGTGAGGGGAAGAAACGACGAAAGCTAACCGGTCTTTCTTTAATGTCGGGCAAGATCAGGAGTAATTATGAAAAAGGATACACATCCAAAGTACACACTTACAAAGATTACATGCGTTTGTGGTAATGTAATCGAAACACGCTCAACAGTAGAAGACATTCATGTTGAAATCTGTTCTGCATGTCACCCATTCTATACTGGAAAGCAGAAGCTGGTTGATACTGCAGGTCGTATTGATAGGTTCAACAAACGCTACGGTGTTAAATCTGAGGCTAAATAAGTGTTATAGAGAACCGGCTCAAAAGGCCGGTTTTTTTATTGGAGTAGCAAAATGAAATATAAAAAAATAATTCTTTCATTTTTATGTTTTTCTGTTCTGTTTTCTTCATTTATCTATGCAGAAGATGCTGTGGAAGAGAAAAGTGATGAGTTTTTCTTCCATTCTTTGAGTGATGAGAATGACACGGAAAAGCACTATCTTGTTGGAATTTCCGGAATGCTGGTTGCCAATGGTGTTATTCATGCGTGGGACAGATTTGGTTCCCGAAGCGGATGGGCTCAGGTTTATTGGGACGATATTAAGGATCCTCTTGGCCGGGAAATCAGGTATGATACTGACTGGTATTGGACTAACTTTATTCTTCATCCATATCAGGGTGGTTTGTATTACATGGCTGCAAGAAATGCCAATCTTAATTTCGCAGAATCTCTTGCGGTAACAGCTTGTGGTTCCCTGGTCTGGGAATTTTTGTGTGAAACTAATGATCCTTCCATTAATGATATGTGGTATTCTGGATTTGCCGGTGCTATTTTTGGAGAAATGTTTCATCGTCTTGGACTTGAGGCCCAGGGAAGAAACCATAAGGTTTTGTCAATTGTTGCTAATCCAATGAGAATTTATTCTGATCCGATTCTCGGACATGCACCAAATGGACCAACAGGACTTTTGAAGGAAATGTCTTTCAAGGCAGGTATTGGAACTGCTGCTTCAAAAACATGGATTGGTGATCCTGATTATGATGACATGACGGAATTTTTCCCTGGTTTTGCCATGGCTGAATTCTATTTCATGTACAATGATCCTTATACCCATGATTCCAACATTCCTTACAGCCAGTTTGAGGTTGAGGCAGGCGGAGCCTTTGGACTTGGTTCAGGAGAAGGTCGTACTTCAATGGATGAAAAGACCTGCTATGACGTTCATTTATTTTCTGACGGAATGCTTTTTGCAAGAAGCGGTGACTTTGGTGATAATGTTGATACAAGCCTTGGCCTTGTAATGAACTTTGACTTTGTCTGGAATACATTCATGGAATTCTCAACGGTTGCCCCTGGTGTTGCAATCAAGCAGAGATTCAATAATGACTGGGGAACTTTTGCCTGGCAGAGCCATTTGTGCGGTATAATTATGGGTACAAGTGATTACTTCTACTTTAGGCGTGGACTGGAAGTACCATTTGGAAAGCATGGAATTAGTACAACAAGAGACTATGGATATAATTTTGGATGTGAAGCTGTTGAAAAATTCAATTGGAAGCTGAACAATGGAATCATATTTGACTGGAAAATTCATGGATATGCAGTGTACAAATGTGCCTATCAGGAACAGTACAATGATGATTATGGCTGGGAACTTTTTGCATTGTCTGATTTGAGTGCTGAGTATAAGGTTGGAAAAAATGTCAGCCTGGGCCTTGCAGATGAGCTTTACATGAAGACAACAAGTTATCGCTCAAAAGAAGACATCGTTTCCCTGTACAATAATATTAGCTTCTACACAAGAATCAATCTTTTGTAATTTAGTGGATAATTATGAAATCAAGCTTGTAGTGACAAAAAAAGTCATTACAGGCATTTTATTTATTCAGTCCTTACAATTTTCCAGACCCGGTGTATTTTCTGGTTTCTATAGTCTTCAGGAATTGTTTTCTGCGATATGTCCGTACATGAGAATCCTGCAGGTATTTTTTCCACTTCAAACTTCAATTCACGGCTGTTTGTGCTGAAATAGAGTGTTCCCTTTGGATTAAGAATTGATGCGCATAGTTCAACAAGTTTTGGCCAGTCCCTGTTAATGTTCAGTGTGTTTCGTGTTTTCTTTGAGTTTGAGAAGGTGGGTGGATCCAGAACTATCAGATCATATTTTTCCATGTTGTTTTCATTTGTTGATTTTGACTTTATCTCAAGAAATTCAAACACGTCATTTGTTGTGTATTTGAATTTGTCCTTGGAGTCAAATCCGTTTCTTGACATGTTTGTCCTGGCCCATTCAATGTATGTATTTGATAAATCAACGCTTTCAACAAATGAAGCATTTCCTTCTGCAGCATAAACAGAAAAACTTCCTGTGTAGCAAAATAAGTTAAGAACTCGTTTGCCTGCACTTTCCTCACGAACAATTTTTCTCAATGGCCTGTGATCAAAAAAAAGCCCGGTGTCAATGTAGTCACTCAGATTGACAATAAAGAACTGTCCCTGTTCCTGGACAAGCCCCCTGATTGTTTTTTCAGAAGCAATTTTTTCATACTGAGATCTTTTTTCTCCATCAGTCTGCTTTCTTCTGTGTTTGATTATGACTCTTTCTTCATCAATGCCCGTAACTTTGGCAATAGTTTTTTTCATTTCCAAAAGCCACTGGTCTTCTTCCTCAGCGTTTTTTTCATACGGTCTTTCGTAGAGATACATATGAATGTAAGTCCTCTTTTTTTCCTGCTCTATGAATTCAAGTCCTTCTTTTGAATTGGCACTAACTGCATCATTAACCATGCCTATGAATTTTGCAAGGGATAACTTGTCATCAATATGGTCCGGGAGAAATGAGTAAATATCAATAGCCAGCGGAATTTCCGGAATATCCTTGTCATAGATTCTGTAGCACGTTATTCTGTTTTTTCTTGCCCATTTTCTGAGATTTTTTAGGTTTTTAGCAATTCTGTTTTCAAGGAGTTCCTTTTGAAACTGTATCTTGTTCTGCGTCATATTATTCCTGGTCATCATCGGCAGCGTTCTCAAATTTTGTATAGTTTGAGAAGAATCTGACCTTAACATCGCCAATTGGACCGTTTCGCTGTTTTGCAACGATTAATGTTCTGTCCTGGACTGGATTGTATCCTTCATTTGTTTCCTTGTTTCTGCTTCTGTCTCCATGAATGAACATTACCATGTCTGCATCCTGTTCAATGGAACCTGATCCTCGAAGTTCTGCAAGTCCCGGTTCGTTTCCTTCTGCTGAACGCGCAACCTGGCATAGAACAACGATAGGAATTTCAAGTTCACGTGCAAGGCTTTTCAAGGACTTTGAAATCATTGACTGCTGCTCATGCAATGGAGCCTCGGTATTTTCTGGTGTTATGAGACCAATATAGTCGATGAATATTATTTCGACTTTCTGGTTTACTCTCATGCGTCTTGCCATTGCCCGAAGATCAAGAAGTTTCATGTTGGGCGTATCAACAATGTAGAGTGGGGCGTTAAAGCATTCTCCTGCTGCATCCTGAAGTTTCTTGAAATCCTCAAATTTCAGGAGGCCGCTCTTGAGTTTTGTACCCTGAATTCTTGCAACCTGTGAAAGGAGACGCTGACCAATTTGATCAGCAGACATTTCAAGGCTGAAGAATCCACAAGGGATTTTCTTGTTGATGGCGATATTTTCCATCATGCTCATTGCCAGGGCTGTTTTTCCCATTGAAGGTCTTGCTCCAACAATAATCATTTCACTTTTCTGGAAACCACTTGTCATGCTGTCCAGCTTTGTTATGCCAGATGCTATTCCTGAAAATGCGTTTTTGTTTTTGAATCTGGCATCGATTATGTTGATAGTCTTTGGGATGATTTCATCCATTCCCATGACTTTTGTTGTCTGGTTTGTGTCAGTCAGCTTGAAAACTTTCTGTTCAACTTCTTCAAGTATAGAACGGCTTTCTTTTGTCTCGTCATAACTGTCAGCTTTTATTTCAGAAGATATTTTGATCAGGTTTCGTCTGGTTGACTGATCGAGAACTATTTTTGCGTAGTAGTCAACATTTGCACTGGTTGGAACGGAATCGGTTAGGGAAGTGATGTATGCTGTTCCGCCTGCCTTTTCAAGGTTTCCGCTTTTTGTAAGGTCATCTATGAGTGTAAGCAGGTCTCCGCGTGTTCCTTTTGAAAAAAGATTGAGAAGTGATTCATAGATAAGCTGATTCTGCTGACTGTAAAAATTATCTTTGCGAAGGTACTGAACAACTTCGTTTATGGAGGTCCAGTCAAGAAGTAAAGCTCCTAAAGTTGCCTTTTCTGCTTCCAGATTGTGTGGTGGTATCTTATCCTTTAAATCCATTGCTTACCTCGCATAAAAAAGGCCACAAGATTGCTCTTATGGCCTTTCAAGTAGTTTGAATAAAAAAATCAGGAATTATTCAGCCTTTTCAGCTGGAGCTTCTTCCTTATTTGATTCTTTCTTTGCTGCCTTGTCGTCTGTTTCCTGTGCCTTTACAGTAATCTTAACTTCAGCAACTGTTGATTCGTAGAGGTGAACCTTAGCATTGTAGCTTCCTGTGTTCTTGATTGTGAGACCAGGAATTTCAATCTTCTTGCGTTCAATTTCGAATCCGTTAGCAGCATAGTATTCTGCAACTGTAAGGTTTGTTACAGCACCATAAAGCTTTCCGTTTGATCCAGCTGGCATTGTGAGAACAACTTCGAGACCTTCCAGCTTGTCCTTGAGACTTGCGCTGTCCTTTCTCTTCTGTTCCTTGCGTGCTTCGATTTCTTCTTTCTTTGTTTCGAAGTATGCTTCAGCTTCTGGTGTGCATGGTACTGCCAATCCGCGAGGGAAGAGGTAGTTACGTGCATATCCGTTAGCTACATTCTTTACATCACCCATTTCTCCGAGGTGCTTAACATCATCATTAAGAATTACTTTCATTTTTCAAGCTCCTAAATAAATTTCAGGCAGTTTCCAGGAGTTGGATCTGCTCTAATTTTTTTCTTAAGTTTACTCTGTAACGTATGGAAGCAAACAGATTGCACGTGCTCTCTTGATAGCTACTGCAAGTTCCTTCTGGTGCTTAGCACATGTACCAGTAATGCGGCGTGGAAGAATCTTACCGCGTTCTGTTGTAAAGCGCTTGAGTCCATCTGAATCCTTATAATCAATCTTTGCCTTGTTTGCACAGAAACGACATACCTTCTTGTGGAAGAATGCCTTTCCCTTTCCACGACCACGAGATTCGTCTTCGCGGCCTGAATCCTGCAACATTTCCTGAGAAGCTGCATTCATATTTTCTTCTTTCATTTCTACGTTTTCGTCTGCCATAGTTAGCTCCTATGCTTTTAGATTTTTTTTCGTTCTAAAGTTTAGAACGGAATACCGTCAGGGAATCCTGATGAGTCGCCACCAAATGTGTCTGGTGAACTTTCAAATCCGCTGGACTGAGGTGTGAACGAAGGTTTCTGCTGATACCCCCCGAATGAACCAGATTCTTCACCTGAGTATGAGCTTGATCCGCTTGAGGATGCCCCGCCCAAAAGTTCAACTGAATCAGCCTGGATTGATACCTTGCTGAATTTCTGTCCGTCTTTTTCCCAGCGGCTCTGTCTGAGTGAGCCCTGAACTGCAATTTGTTTTCCCTTGAGAAGATATTTGCTTACAGCTTCTGCTCCCTTTCCGAAGTATGTAACATCGAAGAAGTTTGCTTCGCTGATCCACTGGTCACCTTCTTTTTTAGAGCGGTTTACAGCGATGGACAAATTTACCACAGCACTGCCTGATCCCAGATACTTGAGTTCTGCATCGCGTGTGAGGCGTCCTACCAGTGCAACCATGTTCAAATCTGATGATGCCATTTTTTCTCCTTAGGATTTTTAGGATTGCGTTCCTTATGCGTTTTTCTCGTCAACAAGAACGAAGAGGTACTTCAAAAGGTTTGTGTTGAATTTGAACTGTGCGTCCATTTCAGCAATCTTTGATGGGTTTGCCTTGATTGTAAGAAGCACGAAACGGCCTCTCTTCTGGCGGTTGATTTCATAAGTAAGGTCACGTTCTCCGTAAGACTCTTCCTTTTCAATTTCTGCGCCGAATTTTGCGAGGTCTGCCTTAAGCATGTCCAGACCTGCTTTTGCTTTATCATCTGCGAGAGGATAAATGCTCATAAGTTCATACTTTCTCATTTGTATGTTCTCCTTATGGTCTAAAATGGGAGCCGCATACGCAACTCCAAGGGGTACTAAATAATATCAAAATTGACATATATAGTCAATTGTTTGAGTTGCCTGAAGAGTGACAAATGTAAATAAAAAATCCCTGAATTAACAGGGATTAAAAAAATCTCCATAAAACTGGAGTTGAAATATCGCAGGATTATTTCTTGTTTACTGCGTCTTTGAGACCCTTTCCAGGCTTAAACTTAGGTGTTTTTGATGCTGGGATCTTGATTGTTTCACCTGTAGCTGGATTTCTTCCTTCACGAGCTGCACGCTTTCCTGTTGTGAATGTTCCAAATCCGATAAGCTGAACATCGTTTCCCTTAGCCATTTCTTTTGATACAACTTCGATGAACTTCTTGATAACGTTTTCTGTGTCCTTTTTTGAAAGACCAGTTTCTTTGGCAATCTTTTCTACCAATTCTGCTTTGTTCATTTTAATCTCCAATAATTTTTTTTGACCGACTTTTAGTCTGGTGTGAATTGACAAATATTCTAACCTAATAAAATTAAAATTTCTAGTTGTTTTTTGGATAATTTGCCAGAAATCTTAGAATAGAGGTGTTAAAACTGGAAATAATGGTTATTAGATTAATTTAATGTTCAAGTTTAATACATAGTGATTTTTTAAATCACGTGATTATTCAAAAGATTAACTTGAAATATAAAATTATAATATGACTAAATCTTTTGATTTAAGACATCTGGTTGGATCAAATATTCACAGGATACGCTCTGAAAAGAAAATAACTCAGGAACGGCTGGCAGAGAAAATTGGTATTTCGAATGTGTCCCTTTCGAAAATTGAGAATGGCAAGTCATTTCCTGATTGTGATAATCTTGAGAAAATAATTTGTGCTCTTGAAATAAAGCCTTATGAGCTTTTTGTATCTTTCAATGAAGATGTGGCTGAATATGGTGAAATGATTTTAAAAACGTTAAAAAAAGCAGTTTCACCTGAGAATCTTTTGAATAATACAAGCTATAGGGTTTCTCACGAGAAAGGAAGAAAAAAATAGAAAAAATAGGCCGATTTTATTTAAAATAATTCTTTTTTTTTATTTTTTTTAGAATTTAATATTGACATTTTTTTTTAGATTATATACTATTAGGACACTTACTTGAGGGCGGTTAGCTCAGCTGGTACGAGCGTCTGGTTTACACC
>SAMEA3663112__coassemble_33_pt1 | contig 60361 bp, 47 predicted proteins | sample SAMEA3663112__metabat2_low_PE_006 | metagenome-assembled genome bin SAMEA3663112 (sample SAMEA3663112) | pig gut metagenome | biome: pig gut; feature: pig-associated habitat; material: faeces | place: Denmark | collected 2012
GATTTACGCTTTTTTTGTAAATTCTCAATGAAACTCGAAATTCGGACTATTTAATTTCTGAACTTGATAAAGGTGTTCTTCCATCCGGGTCCGTATACTTCACCGGATTGTTGTCCACGTAGTGATAGAGATTCACGTTGACCGTATTGAACACCCCACCATGCCAGGCAGATTTTGGTTATATTTTTTTGCCTCCTCGTCTATTGGCGCTTTTGGGATGTATTCCCCAAGTGCAGGGTCAGTGGAAATCCACATCGAATACTTTGAATCCAAATATCTAGCTCCATAATAATAAAGTCCCACGGCGGAACGCAAGCTACCACCGTGCTTCGTCTAGTTCCTTGGCGGTAAATTTGTATGGCAAGTACTCCAATCCAGTGTTGCCTGTCTTTTCTACCCAAGTTTCACCATAAGGAGTGTACTCTATTCTCTGATATTCATCACCTTTGTAATCAGAGATTAAACTTGCACTGCCTAAATGGTCTGAGTGATAGAAATACTGTTTAGGGAGAGTCAGGCTTGCATTTTAGTCTTTGCGACATATTTACTCGGAGAGTTGCGTGGAATATTATGGCTAAACAGTTAACGGGACAGTTCTTGCTCCAGCATTATTTCTTCTACAAGATAGGCATCACTCAAACAATGAAAGTCGCTGATGCCTTTACTCATAAGCATGTAGGTATTGGACTTGTAAAAAAGCTCCATTGCTTTTTCTTCATCGATATTTGCTTTTTTTGCAAGAAGGGAAATTATGCGTGCGTACTTCATCTGCAAAAGAGTTGCATCGGCAGTCATGCTTGCTCTCCTTTTGCTTCGTAGATGGATTCAAAATGTAAATGATTATCTACGACTTCCTGGTTAATAAAACAAATCTGATTATTCGTTTTTTCAAATTTAAGGCGTTGCAAGGCAGTTGATTTATCTATGAGACCTGTGAAAAATAGTTCTACAGTGTTGAAGACTTTATCGTTTGCAATTCCGCCTTCTATGATGTCGTAATTCTGATATTCTTTAGAACCGCCACGGCAAGCGAGAACGAAATCAAGCCATTCTTCATTATATTCGGGGAATTTCTTGTAGCGATATTTTTTCTGAATATCAGCATCATCAAAGTTGAAAATATTTATGATGCCTTTTTTTCCAAGGAAAATAAAACGCTGAACCCATTTTTCTGCCTGGCTCTGCATACTTGTTGTGTAAAAGCCATTGCCAAAATCAAGGTTATCGCGACCGAAAGAAACAAGTGGTTTATCTACAATTAAGGTTGAACCGTGATAGAGTTTCATGCAACAAGATTCCTTTCTTTAAGGAGGGAAACTATTTCATCTACTATGTACTGCTTACTTTGAGTATGAAGTGCTTCATAAGAAGGGATGATATATGAATGGAGGAGCCCGGAAGAATTAAGAATCTGAAATACTTCTGAGCCAGTTTTTCCAAGCTGTTTTGCAACATTTTCGATGCAGAAAACTGAATATTCTATCTGTTTATCATTCATAGTGTACCTCCTTCTATATGAAATATATCATAATTTTTGACTTTTTGCGAGTTGGTTTTGTAAAAGGTGTGACCTGACAAAAGGCACTCTTAATCCTAGGCTTCAAATAAATTATTCAACATGCGTTGCTTTGTAAGCGGAGATTTCCTGGATATTCTCATATAAAAGCCTAGACTTTATCTATTATTTATATATGCATAACCAGCAAGTTTTGCTGTTAGTTCTTTAATATTTTTAATGAAAAAAGGCCACCCGAAAACTAATCAGGCGGCCTTAATAAATATCTTATTTAGATTTCAAGACAAAGTTTCCTAAACGCGGAAAAGCTTCAACTTAGAATCCATTACATCGATATTTTCTTTTGTGCTTGCGGCAAGATCAGATACACCCTGAGTTGCTGTGCTGATCTGCTGGGCACCTGCAGTCATTTCATCCATACTTCCAAGGATGATTGAAGAAATCTGTGAAACAGTGTCCATATCCTTTGTTACGGCAACAATATTGTCCTTAACCTGATGTGACATTTCATTTACTTCAATTGACTGGTTTCTCATGTCGCTCAATGCACTGAAGATCTGGCGAGAAGCATTTTCCTGCTCAGACATTGCATTGTCGATTTCACGAATAATTACATCTGTTGAATCAAGGTGTGTAACAATCTGTCCGAATGCAACCTGTGAATCCTTTGAAAGGGAAACAACATCCTTGATTGAAGAAGAAATTTCCTTCAATTCTGTATTGATATTCTTTGACTGAGCACTTGATGTTTCAGCAAGCTTACGTATTTCATTTGCAACAACAGAGAATCCTTCACCAGCCTTACCAGCATGAGCAGCCTCGATAGCGGCATTCATGGCAAGAAGGTTTGTTTCTGATGCAATCTGTGCAATGATAGTATTGGCCTGAATAAGCATCTTTGACTGTTCAGCAATTTCATTAACCTTGCCGTCTACATTTGCAAGCTTTGTCTTTCCGTCAGAAACTGTAATGCCAAGCTCCTTGAAGCTGTCTGCCATCTTGCGAACAGATGAAGTAACAGATGAAATGTTTCCAAGCATCTGTTCAATTGCAGCAGAAGACTCTGTAATTCCTGCGGCCTGAGCTTCAACAAGATTCTCAAGATTATTAACATTTTCTGCTGAGCGACCAAGAATGGTAGTTGTGTTGGAAACAGCTTCAGACTGGCTTTCAGACTGCTTTCTTACACCGGCAATATTTGCCATGATCTCGGCAGTTGCACTTGCAGATTCCTGAGAGTTTGTTCCAAGATCAATACCGATTGCCGTAAGTTCCTTCTGAGCTAAATTAAGTTCAGAAACAATCTTATGGAGCATTTCAATAAAGGTATTGATTCCTGTTGAAATCTCTGCGAATTCGTCATTTCCATGAACTTCAATTCTCTGTGCGAGATCTGCATCACCAGAAGCAAGGTTATTGACTGCAGCACCAACTCTCTTCAAAGGCTTAATTACCTTGAAAATAATTACAGAAACAAGAACAGCAAAGAACAAGACAACAATAACAATCATAACAGCAATAAGAGGCTTGAAGATTGCCGAAAAAACATGGTCAATAACAACAAGAGGCTTACCGAGCCAGAGAGTTGTAAGGAACTTTCCATCCTCTGCCTTCAACGGGAAGTAGCAAACAACATACCTGACACCATTGATTACAGCCTTTCCTTCATATTTCTTTCCAGATTCTGCAGTTCTGATTGGGTTTATATCTGCAATTACAGAACCTCTCATTCCAGCAAGTGTCGTATAGGCACGCTTTTCACCGTCGAAAATTGTGAAGTCACACATTGTGTACTTCTTCATTTTTTCTGCAAATTCCTGTGAAGTGAGAGTTTCCTTTCCGAAAACTACGCCAGCAATCTTTCCTCCAATCTTGAAAGGAACAGCTCTTACAACAACAACATTCTGACCTTCTTTCACAATCTTTTCTGCAGCATCTCCTTTCAATGCCTTCTGTACTATGTCAGAGTCGTTTGAAGCATCTCCATAATTCTTTGAAGAAACCTGTCTTCCATTCACATCAACAACTGCCAGTTCCTGGATTCCCAGATTTCGCTTTGTCAAATCAATTTCTGTATTCATATAAGAAACAGAAAATGAACCTGAATTCTCAAACATTGATTCAAATGAATCTGCAAGTTTAGACTGGGCATTAACAAGCCCTTTTCTCTGTGCCTTGACCTCCTCAACAACAACTTCCGAATATTCATCCAAATCACCCTGGAAATATGACTCAAGGCCAGATGATAAGTATCGGGAAATCAAGACAAACAAAACAACTGAAAAAGCAAGAAATCCAGCAGAAACAGCTGTAATAAGAATTGTCGACACAGAAGATAACTTACTCTTCTTCTTTTCAGGCATAATATCCTCCTAAAGATATCATTAAATACTAATTATTATCTCAAAATAGATTATAACACAGGATTCTAATATTTCAAAAAAAAAAAATGTTAAGAATGAATGCCAGCATTAAATTCCCAAACCATAGTGTATTGTATGGAAATAACTTAATTTAAGTGAACAAAAAGCCGAAAATCAAGGAAATGGAATCGTCCTTTTTTTTGTTTGATGATTCAATTTTTTTTTCAGGCGGAAAATGATGAAAAGAACACGTGAAATATTAGCCATCTGTATCGCAGTATCATCCATAAATGCTCATGCCCAGAACTACATTGAGCAGCCGGCCTACGAACCTGTTTTCTATACAAACACTTCATCAGGCTACATTCCCTACTCAGACACAGAAATTGAAAGGGAAGCTCTCATGGCTGCCGCGGCAAGTGCCCATGTTGACCCAAAGAACGCCGTCATGACATCAACAAGCGAAGTAAACTGGACAAAAAAAACTTTCAGTTCCGATGTTTCAATGGATATTATCAAAGCCGGAATTCCGATGCCCAGCGGAAAGGGAACTTCAGTCAACAGAATCAAGATGCAGCTTCCGGTTCTCGTAAAAGATCCGCTTCTTTCAATCTATGTAGACAATTCAAAGACTCTTGGAGATCTTGTTCTTGAAGGAACAATCACTCTTGAAAACCTGACTCACATTGTGGACAACTCAAAGCAGACTCCGGCTGTTTTTGCATCAGGAGGCAACACTCTTCTGACAAAGCATACACTTGATCTCAAGGATATTTCCACAAGCCTTGTAAAGCACCATTCACCATACACGCAGAATCAGCCTATTGAAAAAATTGCATCACGTTCATACTCAGGAATAGTTCTTGATGCAAGGGGCTCCCTTCCAATCCAGGGAGAATTCACAAATAGCAAAGTATCGCCATGCCTGTTTCCAAGAATCTGGTCTGATGACATGAATCTTGTATACGAACGAAATATGGTAAATCCAGAAACAGCAAAGAAAAAGGGAATCGTTCACTACTCAAGCTCTGATTTTATTGAAGATTATTCTGACAGAGTCGGGAAAGATCCTCTTTGGATTACGGTAAAAAAAGTCTACGGAATCAACAGATGTGATCCAGTCATTTCACATGATGATTACCTGAGAATCACCACAGTCAGGGAAAACCTCAATCTTCTTAGAGAAGGAAAAATCGTTATTCTTCTGGACAAGGAATCACTTGAATACACGGTCCAGGTTCCCAACAAAAACAAAAACTACTACGTTGCCTACAGGCAGATGCAGAGATTCATTCAGGAAAACAAGGTGCCTGACGTAATTCTTAATGAAGCACTTATTGGAATCCAGCTCACAATGAACAACCTGAGATTTGTTGCAGATTCAGCGGAACTTCTCCCGGAGGAAAAGGGACGAATTTCAACCATTGCTGCATCACTTAAGGCAACTCTTGAAACAGGAGACTATACAGTTCTTGTAGAAGGACACACGGCAGATGTCAACAAGCCTAACGGTCAGATGACATTGAGTATCCAGCGTGCACAGTCAATCATCAACGCACTTGCAAGGGAAGGCCTCAACAAGGATTTATTCACCTTCCGCGGATTCGGAGGAACAAAACCGGTTGCCGACAACAACAAGGCAGAAGGAAGGGCCTTAAACAGACGTGTTGAAATCATAATCATTCCGAAAGGAACAACCATAATGTACGAATAAAAAAAAGTCATCCATGTCAGTAAATGCACTTCACCTGAATGGATGCCTTTTTCACAAATCAACTAAAATCAATACAGCGTAGAAACAGAATCAACAAACCAATCCATGTTCCAGATTTCTTCATCAGTCATTATGACTTTGTCGGGAACACGCAGAACCTTTGCTTCATCATACAAAGGTCCCTGGAACACATGAAGGATTCCGTCTTCAATAAGCCCCCTGGCCTTCAAAACCTTTTTGTCAGTTCCACTGGCACAAATATCTGACAGGTCATCAATTCTGACAACACCCCTGCTCATTCCTTCCCAAAACTTCTGGCTTTTCCAGCTTCCTTCAATAAGCTTATTGACTTCATCTTCCACGTAAACAGACCAGTCAAAGACAGCTGAAGTAAGACAGGATTTTGAAACACTCTTTCCAGTATGTTCATTGTATCCGATTGAATAGGCTCCGTAAATTTCAGCTTCAATCTGGGTTGCATTGGTATTCTGATGCTGAGCCAGGACATCGCATCCACTATTAAGAAGCTCGCTTGCAACCAGCGATTCCTTTTCCGGATCACTCCAGGAATTTGTCCAGTTCACATAGACCCTTGCATCCGGATTAACTGACCTGACGCCAAGAGCAAAGGCATTGATTCCGCGGATGCACTCACTCACAGGATAGGCAGCAACATAGCCGATTCTATTCTTGGATGTTTTCATTCCCGCAACAATGCCGCATAAATATCTGGCTTCATACATTCTTCCAAAATATACCGACACGTTATCTGATGTATATGATCCGGAACAATGCTCAAACTTTACATTTGGATACTCCTTTGAAACCTGCCTGACGCTTTCGCCATAACCATAGCTGATTGCAAAAATCATTGAGCATCCCTGGGAAATCAATTCTCTCATGGCAACTGCAGCCAGCTCATTTTCCGGAACATTTTCCACAAAAAGAGTTTCCACACCATTGCGCTCAAGCTTTATGCGGGCAAGATCATGAGACTTTGTGTATCCGTCATTTTCTATGGAACCATTGTACACAAACCCAACCTTGATTCTGTCCCTTTTGATTCCTGACAGTCTTTCATTTGAACAGGACACATAAAACAGAGAAACAAGAGCCAGGAAAACAAGAATTATTTTTTTCATAATCTACATTCACTATAAATTAATAAATCCAAAATGGCAACTTTATTTGCCCAGACAAGGGTAAGGGACCAGGTGCAAATACCTTGTCCACATTGAAATTAACCTCAGTTTATGCTACATTTTTTTAAAGATTAAGCACACAATCTAATCTTCCATAATAAAGGATTTGACTATGACAGAACAGGAAATTTTGACAGCAGCAAAACAATACATTGCTGAAGAAAAAGATGCTTCATTCCGCAAGGAAGTTGAAGACCTAGTTGCAAAGAAAAACTGGAAGGAACTTGAAGACCGTTTCTACCAGACACTTGAATTTGGTACAGGTGGACTTCGTGGTGTTATGGGAGGCGGAACAAACCGCATGAACACACTGGAAATCAACAAGGCAACTCAGGGTCTTGCAAACTATGTAATCAAGGCATTCCCTGCAAAAGCAAAGAAGGGAACTTTGAGTGCAGTCATTGCTTATGACAGCCGCAAAAACTCAGACGTATTTGCAGAAGCAGCAGCCCGTATTTTTGCAGCAAATGGAATCAAAGCTTATCTCTTCAAATCTCTTCGTCCAACTCCTGAACTTTCATTTGCAATCCGCAAGCTCAAGGCACAGACTGGTGTCGTAGTTACAGCTTCACACAATCCACCACAGTATAATGGATACAAGGCATACTGGGACGACGGTGCTCAGGTTATTGAGCCACATGACGTTGGAATCATCAAGGAAGTTAATGCTGTTGAAGAAATCAAGACAATGAGCAAGGCAGCTGCAGTTAAGGCAGGAAAGCTTGAAATCATCAGCTCAGAAATTGACGAACAGTACTGGGCAATGATCAAGAAGGAACTCTTCCGCCCAGCCCTCATCAAGAAGGAAGCAAAGAACATTAAGGTTGTTTACACTCCACTTCATGGAACAGGAGCAATGCACGTAGAAAAAGTTCTTGGTGATCTCGGACTCAAGGTAATCACAGTTCCAGAACAGAAGAAGCCGGATGGAGCTTTCCCAACAGTTGAAAAGCCAAACCCAGAGGAAGCACCAGCACTCAAGATGGCTGTTGATCTTGCAAAGAAGGAAAAGGCTGATGTGGTAATGGCAACTGACCCGGATGCAGACCGCTTTGGTACAGCATTCCCGGATGAAAACGGAAACTACGTGCTTGTTTCCGGAAACCAGATGGGTGCCCTTCTTTGTGAATACATTCTTCTTTCGCGCACAGAAAAGAATAAGATGCCTGAAAATCCTGCATGTATCCGCTCTATCGTTACTTCACCATTCGTAGACGCAATCTGCAAAAAATACAAGGTTAAGCTCATTGAATGTCTCACAGGATTCAAGTGGATTGCAGCAATCGAAGCAGCATTTGAAAAGGACAGGAGTCACAATTATGTTTTCGGTCTTGAAGAAAGCTACGGATACAAAATTGAAAAATCAGTTATGGACAAGGACGGTGTTTCAGCAGCAGCACTTTGTGCAGAAATGACTCTCTACTGGAGAAGCCAGGGAGTTTCAGTTCTTGAGCATCTTGATGACATGTACAAGAAGTATGGTTACTTCGAAGACAGATCAATCAGCAAGTATTTCCCGGGAATTGAAGGTCCAAAGATCATGGGACGCATCATGACAAAGCTTCGCACAGAAGGACTCAAGACTCTGGGTGGAAAGAAAGTTCTCAAGATCCGCGACATTGGTGAAAGCGTAGAATTTGATCCTGCAAAGTCAGACAAGAAAAAGAAGCTTAAGTTCCCTAAGAGCAATGTTCTTCAGTTCTTCCTCGAAGGCGGCACAATCATCAGCGCACGTCCATCAGGAACAGAGCCAAAGATCAAGTTCTACATCAACAGCTGCACTCCAGTTAAGGGTGGAAAGGATGAAGAACTTGCAAAGGCAAAGGCAGAAGCCGGAAAGCTCTGTGATGCAATCTCCAAGGAAATCAACAAGATTCTTGATTCAGCAAAATAATCTGTCTGTGAATAAAATTTAATCAGATTGTTCAAAGTTGAATGAAATAAAGTCCGGAGGAAAAACCTTCGGACTTTTTTATATGATAATAATTCCGGCGGCAATTCCGGCTAAAATGTGTCAAAAAAAATCTCAATGCTGACTAATTTAAAATTTAACATCAATAAAAAAATGGAATGGAATCTGTGGTTCAAGGGAGAAGTAAAAAATGGTAAAAATATTCAATGATTATAAACATCTGGCGCTAAACTATTACTCTGAAAAAGTATTTGTAGCCTTTGACACAGAAACAACAGGACTAAAAGCCAGTGAAGATTTTATGATTGAAATTGGTGCAGTAAAATTTGATTGCAGCGGAATGATTGGTGAACCATTTGACATGCTGATCAAACCACCAGTATTGATTCCTCCAATGATTGAAAATCTCACACACATCACAAATAACATGGTTCAGAATTGTCCCGAAGAAAAAGAAGCACTGATTCAGTTTTTAAAATACATAACATCTGACAACACAATTCTTGTTGCACACAATGCTCCCTTTGACCTGGGATTCATAAACACTGCCCTTGAAAGAAATCATTTTCCCAGGCTGAACAATACATGCATAGACACACTTCAGGCTGCAAGATGGGCCTATCCTGAACTTAAACTCTGCCAGCAAAAAGGACAATACAAGCTCCAGTCTCTGGCACAAAGATTTAATCTGCAGGTTGAGGCAGCTCACAGGGCATTTGATGATGCAAAAGTCTGCATGGGTATAATCAAGCAAATCATCAGGGACACAATGGACAGGCAAAAAGACATGGACAACCTGAACAAAGGTCTTCAGCTGACACTGTTCTAAACTCATTGAAAGCACTGTATGGCTTTTTGCATTTATTGTTTTTTTTGATCTTTTTCAATAAAATAGTTTCATGTCAGAAAATGAAATAACAAAAGAAAACAAAATGGGCATCATGCCCGTGACTCCCCTTTTGCTGAACATGTCTCTTCCAATCATGTTCTCAATGCTGATTCTTGCAGGATATAATATCGTTGACAGTTTCTTTGTTTCTAAGATTTCAGAAGGAACAATAAATCTCGGAGAAGAAGCTCTCTCTGCTATGGCAATTGCATTCCCTATACAGACACTGACAATTGCATTTGGAATCGGAACTGCAGTTGGTGTAAATGCCCTGCTGGCAATGAAACTTGGAGAAAAGGACTATGACACTGTAAGTAAAATTGCAGTCAACGGACTTTTCCTTACATTTTGCACGACAATACTTTTTTGCCTGGTTTGCAAATTCGCAGTTGATCCCTACATCAAGTCACAGACATCAAACCCGGTAATCATCAGAATGACAAAAGAATACCTGACCATCATTCTGTACGTATCACTTCCTTCATTTCTTGGCGTTATGTCAGATAGAATTCTTCAGGCAACAGGCCTTACATTCTACACAATGCTCACAATGCTTTGTGGAGCCATTTTCAACATCATATTTGATCCGCTTCTGATTTTTGGAATCGGACCTTTTCCACGAATGGGAATTTCAGGTGCAGCAATAGCCACAGTATCCGGTCAATTCATGGGCTTTCTTCTTTCAATTTTTTTCAACCTGAAAGTAAATAAGGAAGTAAGATTTAAATTCAAAGGATTCAAACCTGATTTAAAGATCATTGGCAGCATATACAAAATTGCAGCCCCATCAATTCTGATGCAATCCGTTAACTCACTGACAACTTACGGAATGAATCTTGTTCTCAAGACATTTAAACTGATTGGTGACACCGCCATTGCCGTATACGGACTTTATTTCAAGCTCAACAGTTTTGTCTTCATGCCCTTATTTGGGCTTACAACAGGAATGGTTCCAATTGTTTCATACAACTTTGGGGCAAGAAAAAGAAAGAGAATCATTACAACAATCAAGTCTACCCTAATGTTTGCAATTGGAATCATGTGCATTGGAATTATTATCTTTGAATTCTTCCCGGAAAAACTTCTGAGCTTGTTCGACGCAAAAGAAAACATGATGAACATTGGAAAGTCTTGTCTAAGAATTATTGCTCCAAGCTTCATCGGAGCAGCCATGTCCATTACATTCAGTTCTGTTTTCCAGGCAATGGGCCGTGCAGTTTACAGCATGATAATTTCAATAATCCGACAGCTGGCAGTGCTTCTTCCAACAGCATATCTTCTGGCACTAACAGGAAACATAAACAATGTCTGGTTCTGCTTCCTTATAGCCGAAATTTTTGCCATTTCAATTTCAGCATACTACATGCACAGACTCAACAGAAAATATCTTCGTCCAATGGAAGATTAACTTTCCAGACACAAAAAAAAGCACAGGCACACTTAGATTATTTTTGATGCACCTGTGCTTTATGTGAATAAAACCCCTAACCTCTAGGAGCCTTTGCAGGATCGATTGGTTTGGCTTTCTGGAAAACCATGAAACTTACCTGGCTTGTTCCCTTGATGCTGTCTGTTCCTGCAATTCCGATTGAATCCCCAAAATCTACATAGTCACCTTTCTTGACCCTTATGGCACTCAATCCTGAATAAACATATATGTAATCTGCCAGTGACTGAACAAAAACAACCTGTCCGTATCCGCGATAGTTTCCAACATACATAACAGTACCTGCGCGAACACTGTTTACACTTTCATTTTTCTGAGCACTCAGCTGAACACCGCTAACCTTGCCATTAGTATATGTAACAGTAGGATTTTTAACAGGCCATGTAAGTTTTGAATCGCCTTTCTTTGTTGAATAGTTTCTTGGATCCTTTGACGGAAGATCCGGCAACGTGGCTTTTGACGTATCAACAATTGTCACCGGAATCTTAAGCTTCTGTCCGATTTTCAGAGCATTCGAATCATCTGAAAGATTATTAAGCTTCTTAAGCTCAGAAACAGTTATGCCATTTATCTTAGCAATTCTGTAAAAAGTGTCTCCTTTCTGAACGGTATATGAGTCGAATTTTCTTTCATTTAAAGATACTGATGGGGAAGTCTTGTTACCGGAAACTGAATTTTCAGAATCAGGAATAACCAGATTTTGCCCGATTTTCAGGACATCATTTTTTGTAAGTCCATTTGCAGAACACAGCTGGTCAACAGAAATCCCGTACTTTTTGCTGATTGAATAATACGTCTCTCCTTTTCCAACAGTATGTGTTGCAGAAAACCCCAAAGAGGAAAGAACGCATGCCAGGGCAAATGAAACAAATCTTCTTGTACAATCAAAAACAGACACTTTCATAGTCTGATTATCGGAACAAATCGCCCAAATATTTAATTTAAATTGCGGACAAAAAAAATGCTGTCCCCAGGCAAGTTTATTAAAGATACCCGACGAACAGCTCTTTATTTTTTCTTATGATTGACTAGAACATTCCTGGAAAAACATCCGCCATGCCGTATAGTTTTCCAGCAATAAGTTTTCCTTCATCAAGAAGTTCCTTGAGATTTATTACAGCGTGAACCGCTCCGCTTGCAAAACCCTGGCGGCTTCTTGCTGTGTGTGTAAGTTCGATTGTATCCGCAGCGCTGTCAAAGAAAATCTTATGTGTACCAGGAACACTTCCACATCTTGTTGATGAAACATGAAATTCATTTGGTTTCGGACGTGCCTTGAATTCGTTTGTTACGATGGTATCCTTGCGTGAAAGGAATTCCATTGCATGCTTTGCAAGATCAAGTGCTGTACCAGATGGACTGTCTGCCTTCTGATTATGGTGCATTTCCCAGAGAGCTGCATCATATTCCTCAAAGTGATCCACAAGGCGGCATGCTTCCTCAACTATTTTATAAAAAACATTTACACCAATTGAAAAGTTTGCACTTGTCATGATAGTTCCGCCACATGAAGCAGCAAGAGCGGCAACCTCATCCTTCTTGTCATTCCATCCTGTAGTTCCCACAACAAGAGGAAGTTTTGTTGGAAGAAGAGCCTTAATGTTATCAAGTACTGAAGCAGGATGTGTAAACTCAATGATACCTTCTGCACCGCTTGCAACAATTGCATCAACCATAGCCTTTGTGTCACCTGCAGCAATCTTTACTTTTGCATCTTCTGCAAAAACATCAATTGTTGTTACAACACTATGGCCAAGACCAAGGGCTGCCTGTTCAATCATGTGCCCCATTTTTCCATATCCGACTAAAGCAATTTTCATTTCATCCTCCGATTAGAACAAGGCTGCATGCACAACCTGAACAGTCTTATCTGCCTCTTCCATATTAACAAGGAAACTGATGTTTACCTTGCTTGCACCCTGGCTGATCATCTGAACATTGATGCCTTCCTTGTTGAGTGCATCAAAAGCCTTTGCAAGAATTGCACTTGAATGGCTGGCATCACAAATTACAGTAATAATTGCCTTGTCTCCAGTTGCCTTAACTTCTGCAACGCGACCGAGATCTTCAAGAAGCCCGGACAAATCAGACTTTGTGTTGACTGTAAGAGAAACTGAAACCTCAGAAGTTGCAATAACATCAATACTGATATTCCACTTGAGGAACTGGTTGAAGATATGTGCAAGGAATCCTGCAGCCCCCAGCATGCGGCTGGACTGAATATCAATCAAAGTTACGTTCTTTACCTTTGTGATTGCTGTTACTGGAGGAACAGATCCCGTGTGATTTTCAACAATCAAAGTACCTTCACTCTTAATGTTGTAGCTGTTCTTCACGCGAACTGGGGTTCCTGTCTTGCGGCAAGGAATCATTGAGCGCGGATGAAGAACCTGTGCTCCGAAAATTGCAAGTTCCTGGGCTTCTTCGTATGTTACTTCTGGAACCGGCTTTGCATCTTTTACAAGGCGAGGGTCTGTTGTCATGATACCATCAACATCTTTCCATGTCTGGATTTCCTTTGCGCCCATTGCTGAACCAATCATTGTTGCACTAAGATCGGAACCACCGCGTCCAAGTGTTGTAATTGTTCCGTGCTTATCCTTTGCAATAAATCCGGTTACAATAGGAATCTCTTTCTGCCTGCCATTCTTGTAGTCGTTCAGATACTTTGGAATGTTGTCCCATACTTCATCAAGAAGTTCTGCAGCCATGTAGTTGCTGTCAGATACAATTCCAATATCCCATGCATCATAAAACTTTGCAGGTGTTCCAAGTTTTGTAAGGTAAGCAGCCATCATGCGAACACTCATTCTTTCGCCAAATGAAACAAGATAGTCGCGGGAACGCTTTGAAAGTTCCTTGAGCATGCTGATACCAGTCAGAAGAGTCTTGAGTTCACCAAGAAGTTCTTTGATTGCAGGCACATCAATTCCAAGTTCCTTTGCTGTATCAAAGTGAAGCTTTTCAACTTTTTCAATATCAACCTTTCCGTTTACTGCCATGTCTGCTGCTTCAAGAAGGTGATCTGTTGTATCACCCATTGCACTCAATACAATTGCCGGAAGATCTGATTTGTATTCCTGAATAATTTCTGCTACGTGTCTAATGCGGTCAGCATTTGCAACTGAAGATCCGCCGAATTTCATTACTATCATGCAGAAAATTATAGTGAAATGGCAGTTTAAATTCAATTAATGGAATAATAAACAAAAAAAGCCCCCGGAGTGTAATCCGAAGGCTTTCATCCATCATGGGGTCATATTACTTTGCAAGAAGTTCAGCAAGCTTTTCTGCAGTAAATCCCAGATCCTCTGCTACCTTGAGTGCCGGGCCAGACTCACCGAAGCGATCGATTGTAAACAAGTCTTCCCTCTTGGCATACTGTTCCCAACCCATCTTGTTACCAGCTTCAGCAACAACAACACGATTTGTCTTTCCAATAACTGACTTCTGATACTTTTCATCCTGAGATTCAAAGAGATTCTTATCCAAAACTGAAACAACACGAATCTTCTTTGAAGAGCATATATCAGCAGCCTTGAGAGCCATTTCAACTTCAGAACCTGAAGCAAGAATTGTGATATCAGGAGCATCTGCACCGTTACGAACAACGTATGCACCCTTTCTTGCATTTTCCCTCCAATTCTTGTCATCCTTTTCATAAACTGTAATTGCCTGGCGGGTAAATGCCATGAGAACCGGATGATCCTTAGAATCCATTGCCATTTCCCATGCAACATGGCTTTCTTCTGCATCACCAGGACGGAGCATCTGAACATTCGGCATACATCTTACAGAAGCAAGAGTTTCTGTAGGCTGATGTGTAGGTCCGTCTTCTCCAACATAGATTGAATCGTGTGTGAGAATGTAAATGTTTGGAATCTTTGAAAGTGCTGCAACACGAAGAGATGGCCTGAAATAATCTGTAAATACGAAGAATGTTGCCCCGAAAGCACGAAGTCCACCATGAAGGTTGATTCCATTCATAACCTGACTCATTGCAAATTCGCGAATACCATATTCAATTGTGCGGCCTTTTCTGTTTTCTGGAGAATAAGTTCCGTCATCATTCTTTACCTTAGTTTTGTTTGGTCCCTGAAGGTCAGCTGATCCGCCAACGAGCCATTCGTATGTATCACACATATAATTCAGGCTCTTTCCTGATGCATCACGAGTTGCAAGCTTGTCCCCCACCTTGTATGAAGGAACATCTGCCTTTCCAGTTGGCTTCTGATTCCAGTATGCATCCCATTTTTCAGCAAGTTCCGGATTTTCCTTTGACCAGGCATCAAATTCCTTCTTCCAGTCTTCTTCTGCCTGTGCGAACTCCTTCCTTTTTTCTTCAAAATACTTATATGCTTCTGGAACAACATAGAACTGCTGGTCTTCCGGAAGTCCCAGGTTGATCTTTGCTTCCTTACAGCCTTCTTCACCCAGTGGAGCACCATGAACATCTGCAGTACCAGCCTTTGGAGCACCCTTACCAATTGTTGACTTAAGGATGATTAATGTTGGTTTTCCTTCTTCCTTCTTTGCAATTTCTACAAGATCTGCAATCTCGCCAATATTGTACATTGATCCGCGAAGAACCTGCCATCCGTATGAAAGATAGCGCTGCTCAATATTTTCTGAGAATGTAACGTCAGTGCATCCATCAATGGAAATCTTGTTTTCATCATAGAACACAATGAGTTTTCCAAGCTTGAGAGTTCCGGCAAGTGAACATGCCTCAGAAGAAACACCTTCCTCAAGACAACCTTCACCAACGAGGGCATATGTATAATGATCAACGATCGTGCGTTTTGGCGTGTTAAAGCGGGCTGCAAGCATTGTTTCTGCAATAGCCATACCAACTGCAGCAGCAATACCCTGTCCCAAAGGACCAGATGTACATTCAACACCGTCTGTATCACCATATTCAGGATGACCAGGACAACGGGAACCAACCTGACGGAAGCTCTTAATGTCATCCATGGAAATTTTATAGCCGGCAAGATGAAGTGCAGAATAGATCAGCATTGATCCATGGCCTGCAGACAATACAAAACGGTCTCGGTCAACCCATTTTGAGTTAGCCGGATTGTGCTTCAAAACCTCACCGTAAAGAACAGCAGCAACTTCTGCAGCACCAAGGGGAAGACCAGGATGTCCTGAATTTGCCTTCTGAATGGCATCCATTGAAAGACTGCGAATTGAAAGTGCAACAGCTTCAATACTCTTCTTGTCCATAAAATAACTCCTAAATTTATATAAGGGGATATGCTTCAGATATCCGTCGAGCACCAGCTGGAAAGAGCCGGATACATCGATTTGCCATAAAATAAAGCCTAGCTGACCTTTGACATGAGTTCCAGAAGATTGTCCTTCGATGGCTTCAATGCAAGAGCCTTAGTAAAGGAATCATCCTTCAAAATCTTGGCAAGAGAAGAAAGAGCCTTGATATGGAACTGTGTTGAATTAGACAAAAGAATGAAAAGTGATGAAACCCTTCTTGAATCAGGAGCCTTCATGTCCAGTGTGTTTCTCAGAAAGCAAACAATAATGCGACAGTCATCCTCGCTCTTCATCACGGGTGCCTTCGGGTGAGGAATAGCAACTCCCTTTCCCACTGCCGTGCTGAGAATCTTTTCTCGATTTAAAAGTTCCTCTGCCAGCATTTCACCAGTAATATATTCCGGAAGCTCTACATTCTTTGCAACATTCTTGAAAACTTCTTCAATAGTGTCACCTTCAACAGAATACAAAACCTGACCCTTTTCCACCAGGGAAACTGCATCAAATTTTTCCGTCATACTCGTCTCCATATCTTTTTTTTAATTATATAAAATTCCTGAAAGCGTTATCATCAGGAAAATCAGCACAAATCACGCAACACCAGATTCCTATTTCAGAACCTGGAAATGACTCATTTCTGCCTTGCGCAGAGCAGACTCAATGGTTCCACGAATCTCTTCAAAATTCCAGTCCATTCCATCCAGTGAAAGAAGCATTGCATCAACTCCCTCCTCTGCCTCAGGATCATTTGCCACCGTATCAATCATTCTCAAAATATGATTGTTAAGCTGAGCCAAAATAACCACTTCATGGGATGGCATGGCCGAAACACTTTCACCCATGTAGTCAATCTGCCTCACCAGATACCAGACCTTTCCATACAAATCCAGAATCTTGGATCGCAGCGGTCCTAAAGCCTGGTCGGCAAACCAGTTGTAATTTTTCGAAAGTATAGCATTCCGACCCTTTAAATTCAAGGAGAGCGTATTCTGAACAGACTTATCCAATGTGATCTCATCACGGCAAATATAGTTCATGACATAAGTCACCAGATCCTTTTCACGCCTGAACAGACAATCAAGAACAAGCTGATCAAAGACATAATCAGGTACTGACGAGAGAATGAATTCAGAAAAAGAAACTGAATTTTTCAAGGCACTTCTCATTTCCATCAGTGCCGAATTCCATGAACCAAAGGCAGGCACATCCTCACCCTTTTTCCACAGACGCGACTCTACACCGTATGTGCAAATGCCGATTTTTCTTGCAGTCTGATTAATATATTCCTCCATGGAGCCACAATAAGGAACACAAAGCACTGATCTGTTCTCAAAAAAAAGATTTGTCAGCTGATCCTCAATTGCCCCCATGGGTCCATGGATTTCAAAGGATTCCAGAAGTTTTTTTTCAAGCAGGCCGAACCACTCTATACGCTTTTCACCCACCTCGCCCTTATCAAATTTCCTTTCATCGGTATGGAGAATCATGATATTAAGGAATCCCCGGTCCCAGTCAGTGACGCAGCACAGGATTCTGTCTCCTTTTTTGTAGCCGAACTTTTCCGAAAGCCATCCCAGGTCAAAACCAGTAAGCCTTACCTTGTTTGGAAGCTCAAATTCCCTCTGGGCCAGATTCAATTCAGCATTTGCAGGATCGGCAGCAATATACAGGGGAGCATACTCCTCTCCATAAAGCATGAACATATCTATGGCATCATCAGCGGAAAATTCCCCCACCTTCATGGGAATCTTCTTTCCGTTGGCAAAAAATGAAAGGCTTGAGGAAATTCTGTCTGATTCCACAAAAGGCATGCATCTGTGGCCGGGAACAAAAACCCCCTGTGAAACCTCACTTGCAGTTGGAACTATGCTGAATATTTCCCCTGTGAAAGCTCCTGCCCTTGTGATGTAGGATCCGTTTGCCAGTTCCAGAACATTGGGATTTTCTGCAAGAAATTCAACTATTTCCTGGGTTGTGGCCTTAATTTTGAGTGACGACAACACTTTCTTCATCTCCTTCAGAGTGAAGGACTTTGTGTAGGTGCGTACAAATTTGGAAAGTAAGTCTTCGCTTAAGTCTGCCATATTGAAAATATAATACCTTTTGGGACATTTATCAATTTTAGGGAGAAAAACAGGAAAAAAGATAAACCAAAGGAAATCTTTCAATATTATATGTTCATTGGAAACAAATTATTTGACATTCATTCTTCTATATATTACTATAGATTTTGAAATTTTCTATTTAAACAATTAGGAGAAGATTAATGTCTATACAAATGATATTATTCATTGTTCTCCCTGTACTTGGAATACTTCTTGGATGGACAATTCGCTGGGTTTATGCCAGATTTCAACTTTCCGCTTCTGAACAAAAAGCAGAGCGGGTTAAACAGGATGCGATAAAAGAAGCTGAAGCTCAGAAAAAAGAGATTTTACTTCAGGCAAAAGAACAACTCATTCAGGACCGTAATCAGCAGGAAAAAGAGAACCGAGAACGCCGCACAGAATTGCAGCGCTATGAAAGCCGTGTTTCCAAAAAGGAAGAACTCATTGACCAGCGCAGCCAGGAGTTTGACAGGAAGGAAAAGGAATTCGCACTTCGCGTGACAGAAATGGAGAAAAAGGAAGCTGTTCTTTCACAGGAAGAGCTCAAACTCCGTTCAGAACTTGAAAGAATTTCAGGTCTTACTGCACAGGAAGCAAAGAATCTCATTATCCAGAATCTTGAGAACGAAGCACGTCATGATGCCCAGTCGCTTCTTAACAAGATTGACCAGGAAGCTCAACTGACAGCAGAAAAGAAAGCACAGGAAATTCTTGTGTCTGCAATTCAGCGCATTGCCACAGAAGCAACAAGCGACATCACAGTTGCTACAGTTTCACTTCCAAGCGATGAGATGAAGGGAAGAATCATTGGCCGAGAAGGACGCAACATCCGCTCCCTTGAAACACTCACAGGTGTTGACGTTATTATTGATGATACTCCTGAAGCCGTTGTCATCAGCTGTTTTGACCCGGTACGCAAGGAAATTGCACGCATTGCCCTTGAAAGACTCATAATCGATGGACGCATTCATCCAGCTCGCATTGAGGAAGTAGTTCAGAAGGTAACAAGGGAAATTCAGCAGAAGATTTACGAAGAAGGTGAAAAGGCACTCTACGATCTTGGAATCCACAACATGAGCCAGGATGCCGTAAGGGCCATTGGACGCCTTTACTTCAGGACAAGCTACGGACAGAATGTACTTACACACTCCAAGGAAGTTGCAGAACTTGCAAGTCTCCTTGCTGCAGAAGTTGGTGCAAACCGCGAGCTTGCAAAGAGAGCTGCCCTTCTCCACGATATTGGTAAGGGTGCCGAAAATGACAGTGACCAGAACCACGCAGAGGTTGGTGCAGAAATGGCTCGCAAGATGGGAGAAGACCCACGAGTAATCAACGCCATTGCATCACACCACAATGACTGCGAGCCGGAAACCCTTGAGGCAATTCTTGTTCAGATTGCAGATGCAATCAGTGCAGCACGCCCAGGTGCACGACGCGAAACAGTAGACAATTACGTAAAAAGACTTGAAAACCTGGAAGAAACAGCAAAGAAATTTGTTGGTGTTGAACAGGCATACGCAATTCAGGCAGGCCGCGAGCTTAGAATTCTTGTTAACAACGACAAGATTCCAGATGCAGAAGTCAAGGATCTTGCAAAGCAGATTGCAAAGCAGATTGAAACTGACTTGAGATATCCTGGACGCATTAAGATCACAATGATTCGCGAAACACGAATTATTGAATACGCAAGATAACAAGCAAAACAAAATTTTAGGCCTGAAGGTTTTCTTCAGGCCTTTATTATTTCCAGTCAACAAATATAATTAATCATAATTATTCTTAATCAAGAAATTTTTTGAACTGAGGATAGGACTCCAGAAAATCACCAAGTTTTTTGTCATAATCAGCATAGCTGCAATCAAAAAGGACAAAGGAACCTTCAATGTAATACAAGTCAACGGGTGTATAACCAAGACTATTGCACCTGCTCTGCAAGAAAGACACATTCACCCGATCAACACACTGTTCAAGAATATGGGAAACAAAACTGGAACATACATAGGATTTATTGGGAAACAAAGATTCCGGTTCCCTGCCAACATCAATCATGCTTGAAAAGGCATATTCAATGGGAAAGTTATAGGCTTTCATGATTTTCTTTCCATTCCCAAAATGACTTATGGGAACCTGAGCATTATGCAGGACACCATAAACAAATCTGTTGTCTGGAAGAACTAAATACTCAAGAACTTTTTTCAGATATTCATTCTCAGACTTTGTGCATGGAATTGCAAGAACTGCACATGTTGACCGCCTGGCATCATTTGTAGCCATGAAATCATTTGTTGTGATGTCCATTACACTTTCATACCGGGCCATGTTATTTTTCTTGTCAGTCAGGGTTAAGCCGACAAAACTGTCATCACGAAGGCCGTGGCTGACTGCAGAATGCACATAGTACCTTCCATTACCTGCCTTTCCCAAAATTCTGATTGGTCCGCGAAGAAAATTCCCGGGACGAAGAGCCTTGTCATAGGAAATATCATACAACCTGATGAAAACATAAGACTCACTTGAGAGCTGTTTTTCTGTCAGATTGGTGTTGATGTAAGAAAAGGGCCTGTCTGATTCTTTAAGACCATTCGTTGAAGAACATGAAACAAGCAAAGAAGAGAAAATTAACACTGAAAGGAAATAGACTTTTTTCTTCATCTTACGAAAGCAAATTATAATCAGTATATTCGAAAATTGCAATTTTGAAATCAAATCAATGAACAGACAAAGGTATTTATGCTATTTGACGGAAGGAATCTTCATTGGAGGAAGTGTAAATTTCCAGAATTTTGGTGCCCTGTGAGACACAATCCACTGGCCGGAATAAAAACCATTGTCATCAGCACCGGGATAAACAAAAATAGCTTTTGCGGGATTTTCCGTGTCATACACAAATTCATTTGAAACCCAATCATTCTTATTGGAAACACTGGCAAAAGCAAGTTCTGATTTTGGCGTGAAAACCGATATCTTATATCGACCTTTCTTTATGTTCAGGTACATTGCCATGCCGCCAGAAAGATAGCAGGAGCTTTCATAATTATTAAGTTCACGCGGATTTGAAACCCAGAAATACCAGGCCTTGCAGCAGGTTCTGGTAACATCGTTGCCTTTCATGTCACAAATCTTGAGCCAGCATCGCTTTTCATTTATATGCCAGGAATTTTCAGGACGATAGATAATAAGTTCCCAGGGATTGAACCTTACTTCAGGCTCGTGAGAATATGCAACGGAGAAAACACCTAACGCCAGGGCAATAACAAGAACAAGTCTCTTCATGCCCATTTGATTTGAGACTGAAATCATGGGGGTTCTACTTATTTCATTGTGAGCAGCTTGTTGTATCGTTCAACACTAACATAAAGAACATAATCCGGATTGACCTGCTCTATTGCCTCACAGATTTTTTCGCATGGCTTCCAGTCCCAGATGCCATTATACATGATATATGTTTCAGCAAAGGTTCCAGCCATAACTGGTGACAGCGACATTCTGTACGAATCCCCGACAACAAGAAGTTTCTTGGCAATGACAGGTTCTGGATTAATGTAGGGACCAGCAGGAACAACAGAATCAAAATCATAATCCATGTCATAGTATTTCTTGAAATCCACAGGATAGAATTTCTTAGACTCTTCAGTTTGAGGGAAACTCAAGTTAATCCACTTGCATAAGTCATTATCCCCCTCTCCATCTGTTTCAATTTGCACAGATTCCAATGCAGGCAAATCAACTCCCCAGTTCTTGAGAATAAGGCGGGCACCCACATAGGCACCAAGCCTGTTCCAATGGCTGTCATAGGGATAGTAAACAATATTGTTTCTGGAAGCTTCAATAAGTTCAGCCTTAGGATAAATGATGTTTATCCCTGCATTCTTGCAGGCCTCAATCAGTATGTCATTTCTTGAGACATCACCCTTGCAAATACTAGGCGGCATATACTGAGAATAAACCTTGCTCTTATTTGGTGCGCACAAGGCAAAAAACTCAATGTTCCTGTCCTTGCAAAAATTCTGCATCTTAGAATAGAAAGAAATACCATTCTCAATTTCCTGCTGAGTAAACTTTTTTGAGCACTGATAGTCTGCAAGCTCACAGTCACTTTCATTATTTGTTATGAGAAAAATAAAATTATTAGTACCAACCTCAACAAGCTGAGAAGAAACTTTGTCAATAACAAATTTTGTGTAGTAGACATCAGCAGTCATCAATGCCTTTTTCTGCGGAATATTGTCTTTTATGGTCTTATCTATAAAATCAGGAATCCAGGTGACATTATCCATTTCTTTTTTTTCATCAGAATTGCGGTTCCTGATAACTTCGGAAACAGTCACTCCCATCATTGAGAAAACAGCAACAAAAAATAAAATCGAATATACTTTAATGGACTTCATAAGCATCAGAAATTACCATAAATGAATGGAACAAAACTTGAATTCAATACTGTTGAAAATGACAATACGAACACGACAACAAGGAAAATTGTTTCAAGGATTCTATAGGCAGCAGTTTCTTCAAACCTGGCAAAACAGTTTTTCACTGGCAATGAAACAATGATACAGAAGATCACAAATGGAATCATCCTAAGTGTATAGGACTCCACAGGAACAGAAGCTGAATTGAGTCCGAACAATGCAGAAAGATAAGTTACTGCCAAACTCAAGCTGCTTGACCTGAAAACAACCCAAAGCAATATAATCACAAGGGAAGAATAAATATGACCCACAACTTTTTTTTCGCTTATAAACCTGTTGAAAGGCCTGCAGTATTTCTCAAGAATCAAAACCATGAAATAAAGCAATCCCCATAAAACATAGTTCATTGACGAGCCGTGCCAGATGCCGGTGAAAAGCCAGACAACAAGCATGTTAAAAATATGCCGCGGAACAGAACATCTGTTACCACCAAGAGGGAAATAAATGTAATCCCTGAACCATTGAGTCAATGAAATATGCCATCTCTTCCAGAAATCGGAAATGGATTTTGCAACATACGGATAATTGAAATTTTCTGGTAAATCAAACCCCATGATTTTTCCAATTCCAATTGCCATATCAGAATATCCGGAGAAATCAAAATACAACTGAAGGGAATAGGCAATTGCACCAACCCAAAGTCCCAGAGTTGAAGACATGACTCCGTTATTAAGACAGTCAAAATAATAATCGGCAACAACTGCAACCTTGTTTGCCACGAGCATTTTCTTAGCAAGACCAAAAATAAATTTTTTTATGCCTTCATTTACATTTTCAACGCTCACATTATTCCTGCAGAATCCATCATTAAACTGATTGAAGCGCAATATTGGACCGGAAACAACTGTGGGAAAAAAAGTCAGATAGCTCAGAACATTGAAATAATTATATCTGTCTGAAATCTGATTTCTGCTTTCATCCATGACAAGGGAAACTGCCTGAAAGGAAAAGAAACTTATTCCCAATGGGAAAAACACATTCAGATCCGGAAAAATTTTCTGTGCATACTTTACAAAAAACAGGGGAACCAAAAGAAAAATAAATTCAATGACTGCAACCTTACTTCTGTATGCCTGCAGTTTTCTGACATTCAATATTTTAATGAACAGATAGACAACGGCACTGTAAATCAAAAGACAGGCAAATGTTTTTTTTCCTGCCCATAAATAAAAGACAAGACTGGAAAGCAAAACCAGTAATTTATATGCAAGGATCTTTTTTTTATGAAAAAGCAGGATTCCAGCAAACAGAAATGGCAGAAACAGTAGAATAAAAGATGTTGTCGTAAATGTCATACATGAAAATAATAAAGCAGTTCATTTTACGTGTCAATTATAGAGGAAAAGAGCCATGGACAGACAAAAAAATATTCAATTCCAAAAGGTCGCGGGCTTTTTTTGCCTGGGCGAAACAAATCCGCGGTTCGCCTCCCGATGACAAATATTTTTATACCAATTTAAAAATAAATAAGCCTTCCAGTTTCCTGAAAGGCTTTACTTGTTAGCTCCTACGGGAGTCGAAGGACTCTGTCGTCTCCCTCCCTGGCTCCTCCGCCGTCCCGTCTCCACTCACTGCCGCCGACTTCCTGTCGGCTTTTCGCGGCACTTGCCGCGCGTTCGTTCCGCGGTTCGCCTCCCGATGACTAAATATCTTTATACCAATTTAAAATAAAATAAGCCTTCCTGTAATCTGGAAGACTTATTAAGCTAGCTCCTACGGGAGTCGAACCCGTCTTTCGACCTTGAGAGGGTCACGAACTAAACCGATATTCGAAGGAGCCATAAAAAAAGCTGACTTTTGAGTCAGCTTTGAGTTCCCCAAGGAGGATTCGAACCCCCACAGTCAGAACCAGAATCTGAAGTGCTACCATTACACAATCGGGGAATGTGCAGTGATGAGATAGTAGCAAATATATAAATTTATGTCAAGCAACTATCTCATTTTTTACAAAAATTCTCTTCATCATTTTCCATTATCAATAACGATAATCTTAAACGGACGATGATGACGTTTTGCCTCATGGCGATTATGATAATGCTTTTCATGGCATTTCTCATAATGCCTGTCATGCTTTTTTTCATGGGAAACCTTTACAATGCAAGGCTTTAATTTCTTTTCAGAAACTTTTCCAACCTTTTCTGGTCTCACATGATTCGGAGCCCTTACAACCGGCCTTGAAGGATTCCTGTCTTCTTCCCTGGCTGCAACATGAGGCTTTTTTGCCTTAGGAGCTTCTACATCTTTGACTTTCTCCTTTGGTTTCTGAACAGGATTTTCTGCAACAGGACCTTTCTTTGCTCCCGTTTTTTCACTGACAATTATATCAGGCTTAACATCAACTTTGACAACAAATTTCTTTTCAGGCGAAACAGGTTCAACTGGCTTGGCTGGTTCTGCAAAAAGAGAGGCTGCCGTCACAGCAAGAATCATACCTTCCAAAGCAAATGACTTTTTGAGTGTTTGTGTATCCATAATTATTCCTCCTGAAATTGCGTAAGAACCGATTTAGTTTTCAAAACCGGTCCTTGTCATTCTCAATTTCTAATTAATAAACCACCAGCAGTTCCAGAAGGTTTCAATAATAATGAAATGTTATGAAATCATTTCAGGCATTCATTTTCCTGAAAATCATCACTATATCTGCTTCATAAGATTTACCATTTCAATTGCACCAAGAGCACAGTCATAGCCCTTGTTTCCGGCTTTTGTTCCAGCTCTTTCCATAGCCTGCTGGATTGTGTCTGTTGTCAAAATTCCAAACATTACAGGAACACCAGTCTGCATTGAAACAGTTGCGATTCCCTTTGATACTTCTGCACAAACATAATCATAGTGAGTTGTTGCACCTCTAATTACAGCTCCAACACAAATCACTGCATCATACTTTCCGCTTTCTGCAAGTTTTTTTGCAACTACTGGAATTTCAAATGCACCTGGAACCCATGCCAGTGAAATATTTTCCTCGGCAACGTCATGTCTCAAAAGTCCGTCGCGAGCACCTTCAATAAGCTTTGACACAATGAACTCATTAAAGCGAGATGCAACAATTGCAACCTTCATTCCATCACTTACAAGCTTTCCTTCAATAATTTTCATATTTTCCTCCAATAAATCAAAAAATCACACTCACGGAACGAACATACATCAAACTATAATAATATTTTCCACTTCCGCAAGAGAGTGTTTACAAGCAAAATACTAAAGCAAGTGTCCCATGCGGACAGCCTTGGTTTTCAAATAAAATTCATCATGCAGCTGCGGGACCATTGAAACAGGAACACGCTCGCACACTTCTACAGGTGAATTCTCACGGGAAAAAGCATCAATTTTTTTCGGGTTGTTTGTCATGAGACGAACTTTTTTTATTCCCAGGTACTGCAGGATCTGAATGCCACAAGTATAGTCCCTGCTGTCTTCAGGGAATCCCAAAGCAAGATTCGCATCAACCGTATCCATTCCCTGTTCCTGAAGAGAATAAGCACGAATCTTGTTCAATATTCCAATTCCCCTGCCTTCCTGAGTCAAGTAAACAAGTACACCACTTTTATTCTCAGAGATTTTTTTCAGGGCTGCATCAAGCTGTTCACCGCAATCACATTTAAGGGATCCGAAAGTATCACCGGTAAGACATTCACTGTGAATGCGGCACAAAACCTTTTCTTCCTTTTCCACTTCCCCCATGACCAGAGCCTCATGATGCTCACCTGAAATCTTGTCACGAAACCCGTAGAGAATGAAGTCGCCGTATTTTGTTGGAAGATTAGCCTTTGCAACACACTCAATGATTGTTTCCTTGTATTTTCTGTATTCAATGAGATCAGCAATTTCAAGCATTGTCATGTTCCAGTTAGATGCCTTTTCCTTAAGCTCATGAAGACGAGCCATTGTTCCGTCATCACTCATGATTTCACAGCAAAGACCAATACCACTCAATCCGGCCAGGCGGCAGAAATCAACAGTTGCCTCAGTATGACCATTTCTTTCAAGGACTCCGCCTTTTTTTGCAACCAGTGGAAACATGTGACCAGGACGACGAAAATCCTCAGGTCTGGAATCAGGGTTAACAAAAGCCATTGCCGTTGCACTTCGGTCAAAAGCACTGATTCCAGTTGATGTAGAAACATGATCCACACTTACAGTAAATGCAGTCTCGTGATTATCAGTATTCTTGAATGTCATTGGAACAAGATTAAATTTTCTTGCAGTTTCTTCTGGCATAGGCATGCAAATTAATCCACATGCATTGTGTGCCATGAAATTTATATTTTCAGGAGTTGCACTTTCTGCAGAACAAATAAGATCACCCTCATTTTCCCGTGTCTCATCATCTGTAACGAGAATTAGTTTTCCGTTTCTCAAATCTTCAAGTGCTTTTTCAACCAGCTTAATTTTTTCTGTAGTCATGCCCAGGGCCTCCTTTTTTTTTTTTCAATTCTATTAATCAGTGATAGCTTATGAAATCCGTAAACACATTTGAGACATCATTCTTTCCATCAGATTGTCCAAGATTCACGAAATGACTGATGTATTTTCCGACTATATCACATTCAATATTAACAATACTTCCCTGCTTTTTTTCATGGAGAATCGTCTCGTTCCAGGTATGGGGAATGACTGCAACAGACACAACACAATCATTTCCAGACCAGTCAACACTTGCAACTGTAAGGCTTATTCCGTCAACACAAAGAGAGCCCTTTTCTATCATGAAATTTCCAAGAGATTTTTCCATGACAATTCTAAGATTGACTGCATTCTCATCTGAAGAAAATGACGCAATTCTAGCAGTGCCGTCAACATGTCCCGAAACAATATGACCACCAAATCTACCGTCAGCTTTCATGGCCCGCTCAAGATTAACATGGCATCCAGGAAACAATGAGGAAAGGGATGTTCTTGAAAAAGTTTCAGGAGTAACATCTGCACAAAATGCAGAGCCTTCAATCCTGCATACGGTAAGGCAAACTCCGTTTACGGCAATGCTTTCACCCATAACAAGCACATCAAAATCAGTCTCTATAAAAATTGAAAGTGACTTTTGATTACGCAGAATATTTCTTACAGTTCCGAGAGTTTCAATGATTCCAGTAAACATTTTACTTTTCCTCCGAACCAATTTTGTAATCAAGCAGAACATCTCCATCAAACAAAGTAACTTTTGGTTCAGAAAGCCTGACACATTTTTCTATTGATTCAACTTCAATTCCCTGCACACAAGTTCTTGGTCTTTGTGTTCCACCAAATATTTTTGGAGCAATAAAAAGATACAGACGATTTACAAGACATTTTTTTCTGCAAAGAAGAGCACTATTCAAAAGCCCCCCTGATTCAACAAGAACACTGTCATATTTATTTTTACCAAGCCATATTAAAACCTTATCAAGATCAACATGGCCATCACAATCAGGATCCACTTCAACTACAAGAACAGATTTTTCCTTCAACTTATTTTTCTTTTCTTCATTCTGATTTTTTAAAGTGAACACAACAAGAGGAATTTCTGATGCAGTTCTTACAAGTCTGCTGGAAAAAGGAATTTCAAGACGACTGTCGATTACAAGCCTTGCTGGATTCTTTATGCCCTCACAATCAATTCTTGAATTTAGCATGGGATCATCAGCCAGAACTGTATTTATTCCAGTCATGATGCACGAATAGTTTCCGCGCAAAAAATGAACATGCTTTCTGGATGATTCACCGGTAATCCATTTGCTTTCACCTGAAGACAAGGCAGTTTTTCCGTCTGCAGTGACAGCTGATTTTATGGCAACATAGGGCATGCCTGTTCTTATGTAATGGAAGAAAATATCATTAAGACTGTCACACTCATCTTTCATGAAATCCTGAACAACTTCGATTCCTGCTTTTCTTAATGCCTCAACCCCCTTTCCATTCACAAGAGAATTTGGATCACGGCTTCCGATTATTACGCGGCTTATACCGCTTTCAATGACAGCCTGAGTACATGGCGGCTGCTTTCCCTGGTGACAACAGGGTTCCAGAGTGACATACATATCACAACCAGAAACATCAATGTTATTTTCCCTTGCATTTTTGAGGGCATCGCGTTCTGCGTGGAGATTTCCGTATTCGTGGTGAAAGCCTTCAGATACTATTTTCCCATTGCGGACAATTACTGCACCAACAAGAGGATTGGGATGGACTTTTCCTCCACCTTTTCTGGCAAGCTCAATGGCTCTTTCCATGAAATAGTTTGATATAAAACTTTCACTCATAGAGATAGTTTTATATCAAACTAAATATAAATTCAAGACTCAAAAGTCAAACTGTCTCCAGAACAGGAAACATGAATGGTGTCACCATCACGGAATTTTCCAAGAATAATTTCTTTTGACAGTGGATTTTCAAGATATGTCTGGACAGCTCTTTTTACCGGTCTGGCTCCAAACTCTGGCTGGAATCCCTTATCTGCCAGGAAAGAAATTGCCTTGTCATCAAAGGTCACTTTCAGGCCACGGTCCAAAAGTCTCTTGGAAACCCTTTCAAGCTGAAGTCGGACAATCGATTCAATATGTGACTTTTCAAGTTTCTGGAACATGATTGTCTCATCAATTCGATTCAGGAATTCTGGTCGGAATGTCTGCTTGAGAAGAACATCAATCTTTTCCTTTATTTCGGACAAATCGGACTCAGCATTATCAAGAATAAGAGATGATCCAAGATTGCTTGTCATAATGATAATAGTGTTCTTGAAATCAACAACTCGTCCCTGACCATCTGTCAAACGTCCATCATCAAGAACCTGAAGAAGAACGTTAAAAACATCCGGGTGGGCTTTTTCAACTTCATCAAGCAAAATAACGCTGTATGGTCTTCTTCTGACAGCTTCAGTCAGCTGGCCACCCTCATCATATCCAACATATCCTGGAGGTGCTCCAATAAGGCGGGTCACGCTGAATTTTTCCATGTACTCGCTCATATCAATTCTGGTCAAAGCCTTTTCATCATTGAACAAAAAATCTGCCAGTGTCTTTGCAAGTTCCGTCTTTCCTACGCCTGTTGGTCCGATGAAAAGAAAACTTCCCAGAGGTCTGTTGGGATCACTCAAACCTGCGCGATTTCTGCGGATTGCATCAGCCACACTAGACACAGCCATATCCTGACCGACAACCCGTTTGTGAAGCACATCTTCAAGCTGAATGTACTTTTCTTTTTCTCCGGACATCATCTTGCTCACCGGAATTCCCGTCCATGCAGAAACAACACGACAGATATCCTCTTCAGTAACTTCTCTTTTCAGGAGAGACTGCCGTTCCTCAGAAATGTTTTCAGACTTTTCATTCTGGAGGTTTTCCAGTTCCTTTTCCAGATCCGGTATGACTGAATACTTAAGCTCTGCAGCTTTTTCAAGATTTCCTTCACGGGTAAATTTTTCAACATCACTTCTTGCCTTTTCCAAGTCTTCCTTCAGCTTTCGATTTCTGTCGATTGAAGACTTCTCATTAAGCCATCTGGCTTTCATGGCATCTCTCCTGCTTGTTATGTCGGAAATTTCACCATTAAGTTTTTCAAGACGCTCACGGCTTTCCTTGTCTTTTTCTTTAAGCAGGGACTGTTTTTCAATGGCAAGCTGAAGCAGTTTTCTTTCAAGCTTATCAAGTTCAACAGGCTGACTTTCAATTTCCATCTTAAGACGGCTGGCTGCCTCATCAACCAGATCAATTGCCTTGTCCGGCAGAAATCTTGATGTAATATACCTGTTGCTAAGTTCTGCTGCTTCAACCAGAGCCTCATCATTTATTATGACTCCATGATGAACCTCATACTTTTCACGAAGTCCGCGAAGAATTGCAATTGTGTCCTCAACACTTGGTTCCTGGCAGAAAACCTGCTGAAATCTTCGTTCAAGAGCAGCATCCTTTTCAATATACTTTCTGTATTCATTTAAGGTTGTTGCACCAATTACCCTAAGTTCACCTCTGGCAAGAGCAGGCTTAAGCAAATTACCTGCATCTGTTCCACCCTCACTTGCTCCGGCACCAACAATTGTGTGAAGCTCATCAATGAACAATATTATTCTGCCTTCACTTTTGGCAACCTGTTTGATTACGCCTTTGAGTCGCTCCTCAAATTCTCCGCGGTATTTTGCACCTGCCACAAGCTGCCCCATATCAAGGGACAAAAGTTTCTTGCCCTTAAGACTGTCCGGAACATCACCAGATGCAATTCGTCTTGCAAGTCCCTCAACAACTGCAGTTTTTCCAACACCCGGCTCACCAATAAGAACAGGATTATTTTTTGTTCGTCTGCTTATTACCTGCATTACACGGCGGATTTCCTCATCACGCCCAATGACCGGATCAATTTTGTCCTGAGCAGCCTTTTCAGTTAAATCAATGCAATACTTTTCAAGTGAACGCATTTTACTTTCAGGATCATTGGAATCAATTGTCTCGTTTCCGCGGATTTCTTTTAGTGAAAGAAGAAGCGTGTTTCTGTCACATCCCCGGGACCTGAGCAAATTTCCAACAGGAATATCTTCTGCACTCATGGCAAGAAGAACATGCTCGCATGAAAGATAAAGATCTTTCAGAAATGACATTTCCTTTGTTGCCTTTGCCATTACTTTCTGAAAAGAAGATGAAGGCAATGCATTGGACTGCCCCTTAACAACAGGGATCTTGTCTAAAAGTCTTTGAGTTTCTTCTTTTATTTCCGGGATTTTTATTCCGATTTTTTCCAGTAGCGGGACAACAACTCCGTCTTTCTGGTCAATCATTGCCATAAAAAGATGTTCAGCAGTAACTTCCGCATGATCACTGCTCTGAGCCAAAACACATGCTGTGTTAACTGCATCCTGAAGTTTCAAAGTCATCTGTTCCTGATTCATAATTACCTCTCTATGACATTTAATATAATTAACTCAAGCAAATGCCTGATATATCAGATATAAAAAAATCAGGGGAAAAATTCAAGTTTTATAAAAATACTACAAGTCAATTTGGGATTATCTTGTGCTCTTTTACTTCTTCTAAAAACACCAACCCTGACGCAACAATGCTCACAGTAAGCTGGAGTCGATGCACAGGCAAAACGGTGGGGATATTATTTATTTTAGCTGGAGATATTTTTTGTCAAATGCGAGGTGATGATTTTATCTGGCACCGTATTCAATGTTTCCGTATTCACAAAGACATTTTTTTATTTCTGCCTGCTCAATGAGTTCAAGGGCTTTTTTCTGCTTCTTGTAAATACAGATTTTTCCATAGCCGGTTGATCCGCCCAATACCCTCATTACTTTTCGCTCTCCTTCAGGACTTTCATAATCACGGAGGAACATTTCACTTGTATTGCAGAAAATATCAATATCAACAACCATGCTTGAATTCTCGGCACTAACATTCCAGTGAAGTCTTTGCCCCTCTTCTGCCTCAGGAGATTCCTGGCATGAACAGATTACGCGGCTTCTTTTCAGCCGGCTCTGGGAAAATTCAAAGACCTTGCCATTATAAACAACGAAGAGGAAAAAGCTTCCGTCGTATTCACCCTGCACACAGAATGAAGTCTGTGAAAGCATTGAACCTGTTATTTCACTAGAGATAAAGCTCGAATTAAGATGCAGGAATGGATTTGCAAAATCCCCGCCCCAGTTTTTGTCATAGAAACCGAATGATGTCTTTGGATTTACTGTATAATCCTCATTATTGTAGCGGATAAGCCCCGTAAATTCCACGCATCCGGAAGGAACATACCAGTTGAGTGACTTTGACTTATATCCTTTTCTGACAGGTCTTTTCTTTTCTATCCTGAGGTTCCAGGCAACAGATCCCGTATTGCACATGTATTCAGGATGATCAATAAGATCCTTGTCTGTTACACTGACAACACCTTTAGTATAGTTTTCACCAAGAACGCATTCCTTGTGCTTTTCCTTGTCCAGGGAAATAATGACACCCTTTGAAACATAGTCAACATCTGCACATGGATAATATGAATTGATTATTGTTCTGTCGGTAAGAATGCCGGCTCTGATCATAAGAAAAGAAGGAACCACAAATTCCTGCGAAGAAGAATTCTTTGCACCGTCTGATCCGGCCAATATAAACTGAAGGTCTTTTCCGTCGTTAGAAAGTCTGTTTTTGAAACCAAGGACTGGTTCATCTGGTGAAAGGATTGGGTTAAGAAGATAGAACTCAAGAAGGAAAGTCTTTTCTGCACCAGTCATAGAGCTGATTCCACTGACAACAAGACGCCATCTGTCAAATCCGCTCTTTTTCTGTTTTCCCTTTAGTCTGACTTTTTCATTTCTGCTAATCTTTGCTGCAGCCATAGCCCTTCCTGCCCAAAATAAAAAATTCCAATACTTGGATATATTTTCGGCAGGGAAGGTTCTTTATTTAAACATTTTGTTCAAAGAATTCTTGAATTTACTGTCATCAACAGGGAAATTCTCATCCAGGAATTCAAAGCAGTTCTGAGCACCACGCTGAACATGTTCATACCAGATTGCATAAAGCTCAGGTTCAAAATCAGCTCCAGGGAAAGGTGCACCCTGAACATCTGAAACCAGCTGTCTCATTAATTTTGCAAGCTGCTCTACACTAGTCTTATCCATAAATATCACCTCTGTATTTAACAAATTATAGTGGAAGATTTATTATTTTTCTACTGTTTTGCCTGATTTTATCTGTAACCATGGACTTACCGCACAAAATGACCCTATCTCCCTTGAATTTGAATCTTGCAAAGCGTTCACAAGCCTTTTTCAAGTTCTCAAGATTCATTGAAAGGATTCTCCTGATCTTTCTTCTGTTCATGTCGGGTGTAATTCCATAGAGCTCATTTGTTATGGCAAATACACCTTTTGAAGAAGGCGAGCTTGGAGTTATTTCAGATGAATAGACACCTGCAATTGCCTTGTCCAGTTCAGTCTGAGTAAATTCCTTGTCCGAAAGGGATTTCATGCTTTTCTCAAAGAATTTGAGTGAATCAAAGGGATGGGGATCCCTGTATGTTCCAAACCTTGAATGGGCAACAAGTCCGTTTACAGCAAGGAATACACCATAGGCACCACCAACAGTTCTCACCTGATTCCACAAGTCAGTTGTTTCCATAAGATGGGTGAGAATTTCATCAGCAACAACCTGATCCGTATCATATTTCGAGCAGCCTGACAATGCCGTAGAAAAACCAATGTTTCCTGGAATGACAAAAACTTCATCACAAAACGGATTCTTTGCCTTTGTCAGTTTTCCTTCAATTTCCGTCATTTTGAGAAGACTGGAGATGCTTTGCTTCAACTTCGGCTCAGGAGGCAAAAGAGAGCATTTTTTTGCAAGATCAGAAAATCCCCTGCGGGCAGCCTTGAGACCTTCCTCATCTGCAGTCACGGTAAACATGGCACCGCTTGATCTGATTCTTGCAAACATGTCAGACAAGAGATTTACCAGTTTCCTGTGATTCATTTTCTTTGCCTCAAGGAAAGTTCCATAGGACGATATTCCAGAAACCAGCTCTCTGACGGCATAGGGACGTGAAGTCTTTCTGTATGCCCTGAGCATTCCATAATACAACGCCTGCTGAACAAGAGAATTTCCAAATCCCGTAATTGCACTTGAAAAAAGAGTTTCAAGACGCTTTTCATCATCAAAGGAAACTTCATTTATGAATCTTGAAACAAAATCAAAGGCCTCGGAACAAGTTTCCACGGGGAACTTGAATGAAATTGAAAACCACTCGCGCCCCTTCACGAGAGGATCCTTTTCAACTATGGGCACGGAACATTCTGGAATTGTCGCAAGCCTGATCCTGCAGCCAAAGTCCGCAACACATCTTCCGGCAATGTTATAAACCTTGTCCCACGAAAGGTTTGTCCAACCCACATCAGGAAATGCCACTTCAAGAATCGGAAGCCATTTGAGAAGCTGGACATGAAGAGTATCAACCGGGAAATTCACAGAGGCATAGACAATCCTGTTTGTCGGCTGCTTGCACAAAACAATTGGAATCCCAGCAACTGATGACCTTTTTGCCCTCGTGTTTTCATATATTGGCTTGAGATCCTTTTTCCTGACATAAGGAATTATGTTTGAAGGGCCTTCTTTTTTCTGAAACTCATGCATTTTGTCAAGAGTCTCGGAAAGACGTTTTTCTCCCCACTGCCTGTATATTCTTCCGGCAATTTTTTCTTCAGACTGATTTCTTTTCTTTGTCCATTCAAGGGATGGAGTCACTATTACAAATGACCTGTTTTCATTATCAAGAAAATATCTCCTGATAAGCCTTGAAATGTATTTTCTGTCACTGCGGAATTTTTCTTCAACACGCGCAGTTTCCCTAATATAATCAAGCAAGTCAAAAGGACTTTTTCCATATGTCCACGCCATGAGAGTTTTTCGCAGAAGGGTCAATGAATATGGCTCACTGTATCTCTTGACTTCCCTGTTCACTACATTGAACTGCAGGCACGTTCGTTCCAGATCATCATCATTGATTCCATTTCTGGCAATATCTTCCAGTGACTCTAAGATTGCATTCCTTAGCCTGAGCTGATCCTTCTTTTCTATTCCGGAAAAGGCAAAGCTGCATGTCGTATATCTTATGTAAACAGAAGGCCCGCTTTTTGAAGAGAAATCACTACCAGGAAACCTGTCCAGAATTGATTTTACCAGCGGCGCTGAATCGGCACCTGCAATAAGCTCACACAGAAAAAACAGCTCCATGGAATCATGGCTCAAGTCTGACTTTTCGGCTTCCTTTCCGATTCTCCAGATCCAGGAACAAAGCCCCTTTTTCTCATCCTCAGAATCACCCTCACATGGACCTGTTGCACGAACAAGACTTTTTATCTTGAAATCAGGATCATTTTTTGGGAACGATGCTTTTTTTCCAAAGCTGTTTACGCGGGAAATAACATTGTCACTCAGGAAATCAAGTTGTTCTTCAGTCGGGATGTTTCCATAGAGGAACACGAGACAGTTTTTCGTACAGTAATATTTTTTATGAAAGGCCCTGACTTTCTCTACGGTCAGATCAGGAATGCACAGGGGATCTCCACCGGAATCCCACTTGTAGCAGGTTCCCCCAAGGACAGAAGATTCAATTATGTCAGATGCTACTCCATTGAACGAAGACCATGCACCTTTCATCTCGTTAAACACAACACCCTGAATGCAAGGTTTGCCTTCATCATTGTGCTCAAGACGCCATGCCTCCTGCCAGAAAATTTCCTGGTCCAGCAAAGGAAAAAATACGGCATCTGAATAGACTGACATAAGATTAAAATAATCAGCCTTTATGAGAGAACTTGCCGGAAAGACTGTTCTGTCTGCAGATGTAAAGGCATTCAAATATGTGCTCATACTCTGATTTGAAAGCTGGAGGAAAGCATCCTTTACCGGAAATTTTTTTGAACCGCACAAAACCGAATGCTCCAGCACGTGGGCAACACCAGTTGAATCCTGAGAAGGAGTTCTGAAGGCAAAGGCAAAAAGATTTTCATCATCATCATTCAAAAGATGAAACACCTCAAGCCCGGATTTCTCATGCCTTAGATAAATTCCGATGGAATCTGAATGAACTACCTTCTGAACATCAAGGACACGGAACCCTTTGTACAAATCATTTATTTTCATACGTAAACCTCTCCATCATCACGGGTAAAAATCCGAAGCTCTCCCCGTTCCCAGGCACGGCGCAAATATGAATAGAAAGAAGATGTCATGCGCTCGCTCTCTGTTCTAGTAAGATGTTCAAGCATTGATTCTTCGTCAAGAATAACCTGGGCCCTGTTATGAGATACGTTTGACAAAATCTTTTCCCGGAACTCAATGCTTTTTGCCCTGATCAGAACGGCAATATCCCTGTTATCCATATCATGAAGATAATTCTGAAGAAATCTGTCATCACAAGCAATAACATCCTCTTCCGTGAACAATCGTTTTCTAAGATCCGCACCAAGTTCCGGATCCTGTTCACTCAAAGTATTGATAATTGAACTTTCTGCACCCACATCCATTCTCTTGAGTATCTGAGCAAGAACTCCACGTCCATCCATATTCTGGGAATTTTCAGTGTTCTGAGTGAGCATTTTTTCATGAAGACTCTTGTTAAGGTTTTCAAGAACATCCGGATTAACGCTCTTCATTTTTGCAAGTCTAAGAACAATTTCACCCTTTGTTTTTACATCCATTGAATTGATAACCTGAGCAGCCTTCTTCGGTTCAATCTGGGAAAGAACAATGGCCTGGACTGCAACGCTTTCGCCTTCAATAAGAATTTTAATTCTCTCGGGATTTGAATCCTGCAGGTAGTCAAAAGGTTTTCCCTCCGGATACCTAAGGGATTTTTTCATCAGAAGGTCAGCTTTCTGCTCTCCGTATGCCTTTACCAGAATGTTTCGGGCAGTTTCCATGCCTCCTTCTTCCCTGGCCCTGGCAATGAGTCCCTCAAACTCGGACAATATCTTGCATGATTCCTCTGGAGTGATTTTCTTAATTGAAGCCATCTCCGGAACAATCTTTTCAATCTGCTCTTCAGTCAAATGTGGAAGAATCTTTGCAGCCTCATCAACTCCAATAATCACCAGGAATTTTGCAACACGGCGAAATATGGAATCCTCGCCATTCTTTGATGTAACAGGAACCTTTATGAGGCCACTTTCCTTGAGTGTCTTTGCGGCAGCCAGAACATCCTCGCTGGTTGCAGTCTTTTTCTGGGCAAACCATGTACCTGACTTTGCAGCAGCCTCTGCTTTTTGCCTGGTCAATTCATCCAGCTTTTCATTATGAATTTTTTCCATGCGGATATTTTTTGAATTGATTTTCTCGAACAACGGTTTGTGAACTAAAGGAGTTTTTCTGTCTTTCTTTGGCTTTTCATCCCCTGCAGATGACACCTCTCTGATCATCTGTGAAATACTTTTTGCCTCATCAAATTCATCTGAAATGTCTTTTGATTTTTCAGTTTTTCCGGCATTCATATATGCATTGAGTCTTAAACTATTCAAATCCATTCCATCATTATAGAAGAAAAAATTAATAGTAGACAACCCGAAGACAATTCATAATCAATAATTATTTTTTTAGTGTTATTGACTTAAACTTCTTTTTTTTAGATTATTATTTCCATTATGAAAAAAGATACTTTGTCCAGGGCTCAACTGGATTCCATGTCCACAACTGAACTTATTTCTCTGTGCGATGAATACGGAATTTCAGTACCGGACGACTTGAACAGATTGTTTATCATTGGTGAATTGCTTGAAGCATCAATGGAATCACAGCCAGAAGAAGAATCTGTCAAGATTGTTGAAGATGACGGTGACATGCCTGAAAATCTTCCAAAATCATACAACAACACATGTGTTGACGCCATTCTCAGAAACCCGGCATGGCTTTTCGTTTTCTGGGACATTAAGGAATCAGACTCATCAAGCCTAAAATCAGATCCGGCATTCACAGATCTTTTTCTTCATGTTTCTTTTCCAAAATCAGAAGATGACAAGGCTCCGGAATATTCTTTTGATGTTAACATTGACTTTGAAAACAACGAGCAGTATGTCTTGATTCCATCAGGAAACAGATATGTTAAAATTGATCTGGCAGCATCTTTTAATGGAAAAAAGACAGATGTTCTTGCTTCAAGCAGATACATTGAAATTCCATGCGAGAACGAAAAGATTCAGAACATGGTTCCAGGAAAGGAACTGGACTTCTCAGAACTGATCCGTCTTTCCGGCATGAAAAAAATTCTTCACGATCACTATCTGAATCACAGACAGTCATTCACAGAATAGTCACTTAATTAAGGTAGGAACATAAAGTGGGCAAAAAAAATCTTGCGCTGATTATCGAAGCAAATCAGGGATATATTAGAAACACAGACAAGAACAAGAATTTTTCTGCGCAGAACAACATTCTGTTTTCTGCAATGACACAAACCTACATTCCCCTGCTTAACATGATGAACAGACTCAGGGATGAAAAAATCAGTTTCAAGATTGGTCTTGTTCTCTGCCCTGCAATCTGTGAATCATTCAGTGACGAAGAAATCATAAACCAGTACATAGAACACCTTGACAATCTTATTACACTGGGAAAGAAAGAAATTGCCCGCTGCAAGAAAAATGAATATATTGACCAGGCACAATCATGTCTTGATCATATTGAAAAAACAAAGACTGACTTCACTGAAAAATATTCATCAGATCTTCTTTCTGCATTCAAGTCTCTTGCAAAGGATGACTACATCGAGCTCATTCCAACTGCAGCAACATACGCATACCTTCCACATTATGCAGATTTTATTGAAGCACTGAACGCACAGGTTGAAACCGGACTTTTTTCACACAAGCATTTTTTCGGCTCGGCAGGTGAAGGATTCTGGATTCCTCATGCTGCGTGGGACAGGAACCTTGAATGGGTTATCAGGTCTTACGGCGTAAACTACACAATCCTGGATGCAAGATCAATTCTTTTTGCAAAAAAAGCACCTGAGACCGGAATTTTCACTCCGGTGCGCTGCAGGAATTCTCTGGTCGTATTTGGAAAAGATCCTGACATTGACGAAGAAATTTTCGGTGAAGAAGGATTCTGCAAAAACCAATGCTACAGATGGCAGGAAAGGGACATTGGATTCGACTTACCGCAAAAAGAAATTGCACCTTTCTTCGGAAAAAATGATGCCAGAATAGAAACAGGATTCAAGTACTGGGCCATTGCTGATGAAGACGAGGAAAACCTTGTTCCATACAACAAGGACGAAGCTGCAGAACAGACCGTAAAAGATGCGCTTTCATTCTACGAAAACAAAAATGAAAGACTTGAAAAGGCTTGTGAACTTCTAGACGGAAAAGATGCATCCCTTGTCTGTGTAATTAATGCCAGAATGCTTGGTCAGAAATGGCACGAGGGCATTCAGTGGCTTGAAAACGTAATCAGATGTATTGACAGCAAAAAGGGATTTGAGCTTGCACACTGCAAAGATCTTATTGCAAATCAGTTTGAGCTCGAAAAAATTGAGCCATATCCTTGTTCATCCAACGGACTTGGATACGGAGAAGACATGCTTTCAAATGCCAACAGCTGGATGATCAGGTACACAAGAAAGGCAACAGAAAGAATGATTGACCTTGCAGACAGATTCCCATCTGAATCATCACTCAAGGAACGCCTTCTCAACATGGCAGCAAAACAGGTTCTTCTTGCACAGTCAGGAAACTGGCAGGAAATGATCAACGAGGGAAACATGCCTGACTTTGTGGAAGGACAGTTCAAGGACGAGATTCTGTCTTTCACAAAAGTATTTGACTCTCTTGCAAGCAACACTGTCAGCACAGAATGGCTCACCGGATGCGAGCAGAAAAACAAGATTTTCCCATGGCTGAACTACAGGATTTTTGCCCGAAAGCACTAGGTGTGATTTCCATTTTCCACAAGGTCAAGGGCATTGATTGAGCATAACTTTATTTTCTGATAAACTTTTTTTTATTGTGGGAAGTAGAAAATCAAAAATCATAAGCTCTGTAGTTGTGCTCCTTGCAATAACAACAGCCACTTTTTTTTCAAAGCCAAAATCCTCTGCCATGACTGAAATTTCCCAGGGTCAAAATGCATATCCTGAAGATTTCATCAGCATCATCATGAACATTTCAAGGCTTTCAAAAGACTCAAACCATATTCAGATAATAAATCTTTTTAACGATGATCTTTTCAATTTCCACAGAAACTCTTTTCCCCAGGACAAAATTTCAGAACTCAGAAAAATTGATTCCCTCATAAACGAAACAAAAACTCATGTAGCCAGATACAGAAGGCTTCAGAATGAAATCAACTCACAGAAAGTAAAATTCGATTCCTGCACTCAACCCCAGGACATTGAGAAATACATAAATGATTTTGCATCCCTGAGAAACACAATCCGGTCAACAGGGCTCGACCTGAAAAATGCTTCAAGCTCGCAATATGCAAATTTCCTTGCCGGATTCATTCTTGGAATCGACAGCATACCAGATTCAGGTCTTGTGGGATCCATGGACCAGAACTACAACAGTCTCATAAACCGATCCCGCGACTCAATCATGAAAATCTGTGCAAATGAATGCAAGATAATTGAGGAAGCATTCAAAAAAGAAAATATTTTTTCAAACACACAAATGACAAGCCGGGCAGAAAATTCAATTGCAGTCATAAGGGACAAAGTTTCAGACCTGCAGACAATGAATAACTATTTTTCCAAGCTTAAATTTGACACAAAGAAAAACAAATACATCAAAAGCGAATCATCAGTTTCACTTTCATCAGTCTACGTTCTGTGCACAGAAAGCAAAAACCTTTTCAGGGCAATTAGAGGCGTGCAGACTGAAATCAACAGAAAGATTGCAGATGGTGAAAAAACTGCAGAGGGAATCAGGGCAAATAAGGAAAACTACTCTGCTCCACTTCTGGCTTCTGCAAGGAACTATTCAACATACGAAAAAATCGCGGACCAGGCAAAAAAATCTGATTCAATATACACACTGCGAAGTTTTCCCACTGATCAGCTTTCATGGTCAATGCTGAGAATTCCATACATAAACGCCTGCGATCTTATTCGCGACCATGCAAGCACAAGTTCTACCGGAATCTGGGTTTCACTTGCAGCTTACTATGCAACAGCGGCGCAGACTCTCTACGAAGATGACTTTCAGGCAAATGAAAGCCTCAAGAAATATCTGGCAGGAGAAGACGGCAATTACTATCCGTCAAAATGCATGAAGGAAACAGAAATCCTCCGTGTAAACATCAATAAGGACAAAAGCATTCTTGCAGAAGCATCAGCCGTTCTTAACGAGGGATACATTTACAAGGCAAAATTCCTTAACCAGCAGAAGCAGATTAATGAATGCTCACTAAAAATCTCAGAACTGGAAAAGAACTTCATTGAGTTTGCAAAACAGGCCCGCGAGCAGATGATGGAATCCCAGGTTGCAGAAAATGAAATCAATGTTTTCTACAACAGATCAAGATCGTACTATTCACGGGGAGACTATTCTTCCGCATACGAAAACTGGCAGAGAGCAAATGACACATACACAAATGTTCTGGAAAAACTAAAGAAAGATGCAGACATTCAGTCACAGGTTTTTGAAAAACTACAGAAACTCAGACATGACATTATTGAAGGACAAAAACCGCTTTTCGTAAATGAAACCCGCGGAATGAAAAACAAAGCGCGTAACGAATATTACGCAGGAAACTTTACTCAGGCCACATCAATTCTTGCACGCATCGACAAAAAAAGAGATGACTGGGCAAAACTCATGGATATTACCCTTGAACCTGATACCGAACTTGAACGACTCAAGGATTATGTAAACACTGCAATTGCAATTCGAGAAGGCCGAGAAATTTCTGCCTACGATTCAAAGGCTCCGGAAATGAGACAAAATCTTTCCATTGCAAAAAAATATTATCAGGAAGGCGAAAAGCTTTCTTCAAAGGGAAAGAAAAAGGAATCAGAAAAACTTCTCAACGAAGCAAAGCTCAAAATCAATCAGGTTAAAATCTATTATCCGCGCAACAAAGATGCCAGCTCACTTGGACTTAGAATTGACAAGCTTCTTGATCCAAAGACATTCAGTGCCGCATTTGATTCAAAATTCTCACAGCTTAAGCAGGTCAATTATTCATCAAGATCTGCAATGGCACAGGAATCATACAGCACACTGCTTGACCTGTATGAAATGAATCCGTCCTATCCTGGACTGAAAAATCTTCTGGCATCAGCTGAAATTGATCTTGGGCTCAAACCAAAACCAATGACAAAAGTATCAACAGCCGGAGCAACAAAACTTGCAAACGAAGCACAGCAAATTCTTAACTCTGCAGGACGTGACACAATTCTCTTGCAGCAGGCCAAGAACAAGGCAAACCAGGCTCTTGAAATAAACCCTAACAATGAAAAAGCCATCATGGTTCTTGATGAGATTGCACTCCGAACAGGACAGCAGTCTGCTGTTACCCTTTCTGCAAAAGATGAACAACTGTACCACAGCGCACTTGCAGACCTGCAGAACAACAAAATCATCGAGGCAAACGCAAAGCTCACCAGGCTTCTTGCAAATTCGGCAAATACTCGTTCCGCTAAAATCCTGAAACTAAAAAAGAGAATTGAGGCTCAGTTGTAATGAAAAAAATAATTTCCATAATTGCATCATTTCTGGCATTCTCTATTTCAGCTGCTGCTCAAAACTATTACTTTGAAAAAAGCTACATAGCAACAGATTCTCAGGCAAACTGCTGCTATCCGCAGGGAATTTCGGCATCACTTCCGGGACAAAAGGCAGTCATTTTCTGGCAGGACATAGACGAGTCAAACAGACACATATACCTGAGCGCAAAATCAAGTCTCAACGGATATTACTGGGAAACCACACCGCGGTTTGCCGGCCCCATTGAGTACATGGGAGACGTTCCTAATGTATTTTCTGCAGCATCAAATTCAAAGACTATTGTTGTTGCAGCAATGACATCAAGCACGCAGATAACGGTCTTCACTTCAAATGACTATTTCAAGACTTTTTCATCCGCAGTTCTTGATACTAACGGCCATAACTTTATTGCTCCACGCGTTTTCAGAAATTCAAAAAATGAATTCACAATGCTTGCTTCACTTCCGGAAAACGAATCATTTTCCATCTTTTCTTCCACATCAAGAGACGGAACAACATGGAGTGAATTTTCCAGAATCACTGCAACAAGCCAGATTGAAAATTCATACAATCCAATCGCACCATACCTTGCCCCGGTACAGGGAGGTGACCTGCTTGTTTACCAGGCACAACACACACAGTCAAACCTGATTTCAGTTCAGCTGTACACGGCAATTTCCAGAGATGGTGGAAAAACATTCTCAAAACCATCCCTCATTACCGGAGAACAGATTGTTCCAGACGATCCAAAATTCTATAACTACAACAATCAGTTTCCAACAGTTGCCAAATCATCAACCGGAGAAACTTACATTGCATGGGAACGATCTCCATTCTATTCGACAAATGCTGATATATACGTTGCAAAGCTCAATCCCAACGGAACAATCAAGGGTGAAGCAGAAAGAATTTCCACAACAGGATATGCCGCAAAACCAGAGCTTTTTGAATTCAACGGAACAATGAATCTTCTCTGGTTTACGACAGTTTCCGGAAGCAGGCAAGTTTACCTTACCACAAAAAAAGGAGCCTGGTGGGAAGACTCAAAAATTATTTCCGGCAAAAACTCATCCATGGCACTTCCACTTATTGCAAACGCAGGTAAGGATCTGTCCTTTGTGTGGGAAGAATTCAATTCATCAAAAAAGAAAACTGGACTTGCAATCCTGAACACAGACAGAAGCGTATCAAAGCCGAAAATTTCAGCAGTCAACTTCAAGCAGAACCAGAAGTCAAATTCAAAGGAAGTAACAGCAAGGGTCACGACTACAGAAGACTCATCCGGAATCCGCGGATTCTCATGGATCTGGACAAAAGACATTTCCCAGGAACCACCTAAAGAAGTAATGAATTCACCATCCGACAATATTCTCAAGCAAATTGCAACGGAAGAAGGAAAATGGTACTTCAAGGCAAGACAGTCTGACTTTGCAGGAAACTGGTCAGAAAGCGCTATCCTTTCATATGAACTTGACACAACGCCTCCGGAAAAAGTTAATCTTGATCAACTGTCATACGACTCACTTGGTTTTATATCATCAAACACATTTACCCTGAACTGGAATCCAAGCACAATGGATTCTGATATTGCAGGTTACACTTACACTCTCAAGTACATTGACTCAGTTCCTGCTGAACTTCAGACAAATTCAAGACACCCAATCAAGCTGAGCCAGGAAAATGCAGAAAGCCTTGCAAAAAAAATATTCAAGGCAAATGAAATTGAATCAAAGAACATTCCTCACCTTCCGGAATACATTGTTTCAAAAAGCAAGAAAGTTAATTACAAAAACATAAAGAACGGGCTCTACCTTTTCTGCATCGCGGCAATTGATGAAGTAGGAAATATTGGCGAAGTCGAATCACTGTTCATTCCGGTAAACAAATATGCTCCGTCAACCTACGTTACATCAGTTCAGTCAAAGACAAATGATTTCGGTGATTCAGAAATTTCAATAATCGGTGGTGGCTTTACATACGATGGAAGCATCACTGCAATCTACATTGACAAGGATGGGCTTGCACCTTACGACTACACGGTTCATCTTTCAAGCGGTGAATACAAAATCAATTCCGACAACAGAATCTCCCAGATAAAGCTAAAAAATGTTTTGTCCGGTGATTACAGAATCGGAATGATGCACTCTGATCGCGGACTGTACTTTTCTCCAAAGCAGATGCTGAAGATAGAAGAACATGGAACAACTAAAATTAAGAGTGACTATAATTTCTTACCTGACTGGAAATTCATTCAGAAAAACTACAAAAAGCACCTGAACGTAACACTGCCTGTTCTGATTCTCTTGCTGCTCATTGCCGGAATCGGAATCACAGTTTCAGTACGTTCACTTGCTGACACAGTAAAGGAAACATTCGCAGTAAACGCAGAAGTCAAGGCACTTCTGGAAGGAGATATTATGCCACAGGAGAAAAAACGAAAGGCAACTGTTTACAAGCAGAAGGGATTCAGTCTGAAATCAAAGCTTGTTCTTCATTCATCAATTCTGATTGCTTTTATGGATATGCTTATCTTCCTTGGATTCGGTTATTACATGATCAGCGTTCAGAAACGAACACTTGCAACAAGCCTTTACGACCGCATATCCGTAATGATGAATTCAATTTCCAGCGGTGCAAAAATCTACCTTCCGCAGACAACAACAACAGACAATCTTTCCCTTACTGATATTGCGAACCAGGTTTCGGCACTGAGCGAAAGCCGATTTGCCACAATCACAGGATATTCAGCAGAGCACAACAGAACAGGACTTGATACTGTATGGGCAACAACAGATGAAGACATTGTTTCCAAGACTGACTCAGACACATTCATTCCGGGTGTTTCACGACTCAATGTTGAGGAATGGAATGACATTCTCAAGAAATGCGAGGAACTGAACACAAAGGCTGCAGAAGAAGCCGGAGATATTTCCCTCAACATAACGGAACTCACATCTGAAGGTATTGCTCTTGCCAGCCGCACAGACACAAAGAGCGTTGAAAGACGATCAGAAATCCAGACAATCCGAAACCAGCTTTCTTCAAAACTTGATTCAATTCTCAACACAATCTCAACACAGGCAGAAGGAAGTTTCCCTCAGTTTGATCCGGCAAACATTGACACAGAAAACACTGATTACATTTTCTACAAGCCGATTCTCTACAGACAAGGAAACGACTCAAACTATGTACACGGTGTAATTCTCGTTAAGATCAGCACGGAATCTCTCATCCAGCAGATTGAACATGAAAAGAATATTATCATCAAGACATGTATTGTTGTTCTTGTGCTTGCGCTTCTTCTTGCAATATTCAGTACATACATCATGGCCTCGCTGATTGTAAGACCTATAAAAAAACTCGTTGCCCATGTTGCAATGATTCGCGACACTGACGACAAAGAAAAACTTGACGGCAAGAACATTATCATTGAGTCAAAAGATGAAATCGGTATGCTGGGTGATACTGTGAACGAAATGACAAAGGGCCTTGTAGAGGCTGCGGTACAGGCAAAGAACCTGACCATGGGTAAAGACATTCAGACACGATTCATTCCTCTTGAAATCAAGGACGGCATTACACTCACAACCGGTAAGCTCCAGGCAAAAGGTGCTGACTTTTTCAGTTACTACGCTGGTGCCGATGATCTTTCAGGAGACTATTTCGACTACCTGCAGATTGACGAAACTCATTACGCCATTATCAAGTGTGACGTTTCAGGACACGGAGTTCCAGCTGCCCTCATCATGGTTGAAGTTGCAACTCTCTTCCTTAACTATTTCAAGAACTGGAACATGAAGAATCCACGCCAGGGACTCAACATTTCTCCAATCGTTGGCCAGATAAACGATCTTATTGAAGCCCGCGGTTTCAAGGGAAGATTTGCCGCATTCACATTGTGCATCATGGATACTGCAAATGGTGACTGCTGGTTCTGCAATGCCGGAGACAACATCGTTCACGTATACGATTCAGAACTTGCATCAACTAAAATAATTACACTCCAGGAAACACCTGCTGCAGGAATGTTCAGCACTGACCTGGTTGAAATGAAAGGCGGATACAAGGTTTCAAAATTCAAGCTCAAGCACAATGATGTACTTCTGCTCTACACTGACGGTATCGAAGAAGCAAAACGCAACTTCCGTGATGACAACGAAAACATCATAAAGTGCATGGAAAGCGGACTGGCAGAAGGCGAAATTCACGAAAGTCATACAGTCGGCGATGATAACGAAGAAATGGGTCCTGACCGTGTAACTCAAATTATTGAAAGTGTTTATGCTAAACGCAAATTCAAGCTTCACAAGTTCCATGCATGGGCTGATCAGGAAGATTTTGATTTTGACTTCACAACATGCGAAGGTTCAGCAGAAGATGCAATCATGGCACTCGTTTCCGTTGAAAAAGTATTCCGTCTTTACAGGCCTAAGGAACCAAAACCAACAGACCGCGTAAAGGTAGACAAAAACATTGATGAATTCCTTCACCAGCATTTTAATCAGTATTCAGAATACTGTTCAGACAGGCAGGAAATTCAGGATGATCCGACACACATTTACTACTGTGGAGTAAAGGAAGATCCTCAGTACGATGACCTTACCCTCATTGCCATAAAGAAATCATGATGATTGTTGATATTGTTGGATTATTTGTGATAAACTGTTAAATAAGGTTAATAATCCCTCACCGCGGCAAACAAATGAAAATATCATTTAGGTGAAAAGGAGCTAACTATGGCAACAAGAAGAAACCCTCGTTTTAAGGAATGTAGAAGATTGGGTGTAAACGTATGTGGTCACCCAAAGGCAATGAACAGAGCTAACGATCCAGCTTTCAAGAAGACAAAGAAAACTTCTGAATACGGAAAGCAGCTTTGTGAAAAGCAGAAGGTTAAGGCATACTATGGTATCCTCGAACGTCAGCTTCGCCGCTACTACGACATTGCTTCAAGAAAGGAAGGAAAGACAGGTGAAAACCTTATCGTTGAGCTCGAAACACGTCTCGACAATATGGTATACCGCATCGGATTTGCTAACTCAACCCGCATGGCACGCCAGCTTGTTTCTCATGGACACATTCGTGTTGATGGAAAGAAAGTAAACATTCCTTCATTCCAGCTGAAGGTTGGTCAGGTTGTTTCTCTCCGTGAAAAATCACAGAAGAACGAACAGATCAAGGCCAGCTTCCTTAACGGAAACCGTCGTCCACTTGACTACATTGAAGTTACAGAAGACAACTTCTCTGGAAAGCTTGTAATGATTCCTAAGCGTGAAGAAATTCCTGTAGAAATCAACGAACAGCTCGTTGTTGAATTCTACTCAAAGTAATTTGTGGGAATTATTTGCCATATCCCGTTCTTGTTTCAAGAACGGGATTTTTTTTGTCCCCAAAAAAACAAATAGTTGTGGTTAGTTATAAGTCTGTGGGAAAATTCCATTCTTTATTGCAATGGAATAAATCATGAGTGTTATGGCTGTCATGCCGGGTAAATCCCCGTTACGGCAACTTACATCAGTATTGGCAAGCAAAGCAAGAATCGAAGCTGTACTGCCCTGAGACCAGACTCTTGCAGCACTCTCATATCGTTCCCTGTTTTTCTTTCCATTGAATCCGGATGTCTTAAGCTGAGTTTCTGTTGGAATCTTTCTGTCAGAATGCAAGGCATGCCAAACCCTTAACTGCCTGAAGCAATATGCAAGACCAGCAATAAGAGGAATTTCATAGCGTTCCGAAGACTTTGCAGAATCCTTGATTTTCTGAAGAATTTCCAGAGCCGTCTCAAACCGCTGCTGGGGAGACTTTGATGAATCAGCAAGTGCCTCAAAAAGTGTAAAGGCGTTTTCTTCCCTGCTGTGTGAAAGAAGCTTGTCTACATCATCAACATTTATTTCATGATCCTTTTCAAAACAATAGAAAAACCTGGAGCATTCAGTCTTGAGTGACTCCGTATTATTTTCAACCATATCAAGAATTTCTGTAACAGCATCCATAGAAATTCTAAATCCATTTTTCCTGAAAAATTTCTCAACCCACTGTGGTTTCTGGTTTTCAAACATTTCCCAGAAAACATGCTGATGGTCTTTTGGAACAGCATCTGAAATTTTTTTGTTGATTGAATTTTCTTCAGACACAAGAATCAATGTGTTGGGACTGTCAGAGGAAGACTTGATCCAGGAAACTATATTCTCTATGTCAGACTTGTCCTTAACAGCCTCTGCATTTCGCAGGGTAACAAATAAAGCAGGAGTAAACAAACTGGCATTCTGAAGCTGGGCAATAATCTCTGCTACGCGAGTCTCACCAGCATAGTATTTGTAGGTTTCAACCTCACCATACTTTTTTCGGGCGGCCTCCAGACGAGTCTGAATTGCCTCATTTTTTTCACCAATCTCTGGACCGGTAAACAAATATGTTTCAGAAACTGCCATAATCTAGTATGTCCTGACAAGTCCAACCATAATGCCGGCAAGATGGGCATCATTGGTATAGATCGGCTGGAAATCCGGGTTTTCCGGCTGCAGCCTGATTCTGTTTTCTTCGCGGTAAAACCTCTTGAGAGTAATTGCATTGTCAACAACGGCAACTACAATCTGTCCTTCAGAAGCAACATCAGCCTTTTCAATAATTGCAAGATCACCCTCGAGAATACCGGCATTAATCATGCTTGATCCACGAACGCGAAGTGCAAAATATGTTTTTCCAGGTCTGACAAAGGGCTCAGCAATTGTAACATAGCCGTCGACATTTTCTTCGCTAAGCAAAGGCTTTCCGGCAGCCACAGTTCCAAGAAGAGGAATCCTTGAAGTAAATGCCTTGGACTCAGAAACACCTTCCTCATTCTTCAAGACTCTTATTGACCTTGAGCGTTTCTGGCACTGAGAAAGATACCCTTTTTTCTGGCAGGCAGCAATGTGATCCTGAACAGCACGAAGAGAAATATCAAAATGATCTCCAATCTCACGAACTGTTGGAGGGTACCCGTTTTCATCTGTAAAACGGGCAATGAATTCAAGAACTTCCTTCTGCCTGTTTGTAAGATTCTTCATTTACTCCTCCTCGAATTTTGACTCAAACAAATTAAAGATAGCTTCTGCAGCTTCCTTTTCGTCTGCCCCCTCGGCTTTTAATGTAAGAGTAGTGTTGTAAATTGCAGCCATTGTGATTACACCCATAATTGACTTGGCATTTACAGAAGTTGATGAGTCCTTTTCAATGATAATTTCACTGGAAAACTTATTTGCAGTCTGAGCAATAAGGGCTGCTGGCCTTGCATGAATTCCAGCACGATTTCTTACAGTCAAAAGTTTTTCTACCACGGTTCACTTCCTTAAAAATATATATTTTGGATGACATTATAGGATATGATCCAAAATCATCCATCACTTAACAATTCAAAATCAATACAAATCTTCGCTGCTGTTGTATGCTCTCTGAGCTTCACTTGTTTCGATCCACCTGAGAATATTCTTGTTGAATTCCTTAGCAGAGAAATATCCCATTGACTTGAGACGTTCATTCATAGCCGCAGCCTCAATAATAATTGGCAGGTTACGTCCAGGCTTAACAGGAATCTCAATAAGCGGAATCTTGACACCCAAAAGATCAACGGAAAGCCCTCCGTTTCCGATTCTGTCATAGATTTTATTCTGATCCCATGACTCAAGCTTTACGACAATCTGAACTTCCTTCTGCTCACGAATGGCACCAACACCATACAACTGGGAAATATCAATAATACCAAGACCACGAATTTCCATGTGGTGACTTATAAGCTTGTTTGCACCCTGCCCAAGAATTGTATTTCCGTTTACACAGCGGATTTCAACAATGTCATCAGCAACAAGACGATGACCACGTTCAACCAGTTCAAGGGCTGTCTCACTCTTACCTACACCACTGGATCCTGTAAGAAGAATTCCAACGCCATAGACTTCAACAAAAACACCATGCATGGTTTTCTTTGGGGCAAAAAGTTCCGAGAAAACACGAAGAAGTCTCTGGGAAAACTCAGTTGAATCCAGACTCGTTTGAAGAATTGGAATTTCTTCTGATTCTGCAAGTGACACAAAGAATTCACTTGGATTAATACTGTGAGAAAAAACAACACAAGGCATGTGGTATGAAAGGAATGTTTTTATTGCATCAACATTTCCTTCTGCCTCAAGTTTCTCAAGATATGCTACTTCACCACGTCCAAAAAGCTGAACACGCTCAAAAGAAAATGCCTCATAAAATCCGCAGAGAGCAAGTCCAGGACGGTTAATGTCGGAAACTGTAAGTTCACGTGCAAGGCCAGCACGACCAGCAATACAGTGCAATTCAAGAGAGTTATGACCTTTCAAGTCCAAATCAAGAAGATCAAGGACAGTAATACTTTTATCCGACATATGAATAGTATACAGATAATCGAAGGTTAGCACAATATTCCAGTAAGAACATTTGTAGAAGAACAACTTATTTTATGATAATCTTTTCAAAATCATATATCAATAATTTGGAGAAACAATCATGGAAAAGATCGGATTCATCGGAATGGGAAACATGGCTCAGGCACTTTGCCAGGGATTCATTAATTCTGGACTTGTAAATAAAGAAAATATTTTTGCCTATGCACCACACTTTGAAAAGCTCAAGGCAAACGCTCAGAAAATCGGATTCATTCCAGTTGAAAAATTTTCAGATCTTCTGGACAAGGCAGACACATTCATCATGGCATGCAAGCCCTACCAGATTGAAGATGTTCTCAAGGAAGCCGGAGACAAACTCAAGTCAAAGGCAATTGTTTCTGTTGCAGCGGGATGGGATTTTGCAAGGTACAGCAATTACCTGACTGAATCAACAAGACTTCAGTTTGTAATGCCAAACACACCGGCAATGATAGGAGAAGGAGTCATGCTTTTTGAGGAAAAGAATTCTCTCACAACGCAAGAGCATGAAAAGGCAGTAGAACTTTTTTCTTCACTTGGACTTGTTGAATTCCTGCCATCATCACTTATGGGAATTGGTGGAGCAGTTACAGGTTGCGGGCCTGCATTTGTTGACCTTTTCATGGAATCCTACGCAGACGCAGCAGTTAAATATGGCATTCCAAGAAAGACAGCGTATTCTCTTGTTGCACAGATGATTTTGGGATCAGCAAAACTTCAGCTGGAAACAAGGGAACATCCTGGAGTATTAAAGGACAATGTGTGCTCACCAAATGGTACAACAATCCGTGGAGTATGTGCACTTGAAGAAAACGGATTCAGGAACGCCTGCATCAAGTCAATTGACGAAATCATGAACATGAAAAAATAAAGGAACACTCCAGCATTTTTATTTCTGGAAGTTTTCACAAAAAAAGGGATGCCACGAAAGTTTGGTTCACAACGGCAGGAACAGTTGAAAAATCACTGTCAGAGCATGCAAATACTTTTCGGACATCCCGTTAATATTTTTCAGGAAACACCCCATGTATCGGGCATTTCCCTAAGGGAACTTATTTTTTCAGCAATGCAGCAAAAGGATTGTATGAGTACCCGTCGTCACTGCCGTAGTTCTGGCGTTCTCTTGGTTTTGCAGCAGCCGGCTTAGCCTGACTTGCACCAGATTTTCTTACCACAACAACACGCTTCTTTGGAACACCATCAGATGACTTTGCAGGAGTTGAACCTCTTGAAGCAGCATCGCTCTTGAGAGAAAGACTGATTCTTTTTCTTATGGCATCAAGGTCTATGATAGTAAATTCCTTTACGTCACCAACCTTGATAATATCCATTGGATTGCTTACGAATGTGTCACTCAATTCTGAAATGTGAATAAGACCTGTCTCGTGAAGACCAATATCTACGAATGCACCAAAATCTACAACATTCCTGATTTTTCCGGTCACCTTCATGCCAACCTTAAGATCCTCAAAATTAAGGACACCCTTCTGCATAATTGGAGCAGGATATCCGTCGCGAGGGTCACGGTTTGGCTTTGCAAGTTCTTCTGCAATATCATTGATTGTTGTCTCGCCTACACTATACTTTTCTGCAAGTGATTTCTTGAAATCAGCAGTAAGTTTTTCTCCCTTCTGAACCAGTGGAAGAATTTCCTTTGCAACCTCATAATTTTCCGGATGAACCCAGGTGTTGTCCAATGGGTTTTCACTTTCAGCAATCTTCAAGAATCCTGCACACTGTTCAAAAGCCTTTGGTCCAAGCCCCGGAACCTTCTTCAAGTCCTCACGGCTCATAATCTTTCCATTAGCATCACGATATGCAACAATTTTCTTTGCAGTAGAAGAAGTGATTCCCGAAACATATTTCAAAAGCATGTAGCTTGCAGTGTTAAGGTTTACACCAACCTGATTTACAACAGATCCTACAACTTCATCAAGAGTATCACTAAGTTTTTTCTGATTTACATCGTGCTGATACAAACCAACACCAATTGCCTTTGGATCAATTTTAACCAGTTCCGCAAGAGGATCCTGAAGACGACGACCCATGCTGATTGCACCACGGATTGTAAGGTCAAGATCAGGGAATTCTTCGCGGGCAATATCACTTGCTGAGTAAACTGAAGCACCAGATTCATCAACAACAGTGTACTTTACATCTGCATCACTATATTCCTCGCTCAAAACCTTTGAAACAATTGCCTGAACTTCCTGGCTTCCAGTTCCATTTCCAACTGCCACAACCTGAATGTCGTATTTATCAATAGCCTCAGCAATTGCCTTGTATGAACCTTCTGGATCTGCAACCTGCTTAATGAGGAAATATCCAAGATACTTTCCTGTTTCATCCAGAGCTGCACACTTGGTTCCCGTTCTGATACCAGGATCAACACCAAGTACACGGCTTCCCTTGATTGGCTGAGTCATGAGAAGATTCTTGAGGTTTTCAGAGAAAATTCCAATACCGTGGTTATCAGCTTCATCTGTCTCATCACTACGGATTTCACGGAGAACTGCAGGTGAAAGAAGTCTTACAACACCATCTTCAATTGCTTCAGAATAGTATTTGTTGCTTGACTTGAATTTCTTCTGTATTTCCTTTACTCCGCTTTCAACATCAACATCCAGGGTTACTTCAAGAGCCCCCTCACGTTCTGCACGATTAATTGCAAGGATTCTGTGTGGCTTAACCTGATTCAATGGCTCAGAATAATCCCAGTACATTTTGTATGTGCTTGATTCTTCTGCATCTTTCTCGTTCATTCCATCAGGAACAATACCCTTTGTCTTAATATTGCCTTCAGCCATGTAAAGATCATGAAGTGACTCACGATTCTTTGTATCCTGACTTATGCGCTCTGCAAGAATATCCTTTGCACCGTTAATGGCATCTTCTGCAGTCTCAACATTCAATGAAGAATCCTCATTGTCTGTCTTTATGAATTCCTTTGCCTTTTCTTCCACGGCAGCATCATTGTTTTCACCGGCAATAAAATCGGCAAGTGGTTCAAGACCCTTTTCCTGAGCCATCATTCCACGAGTCTTCTTCTTTTTCTTGAATGGAGCCCACAAGTCTTCAAGCTCAGTCATTGTCTTTGCACCCATTACTGAGTTATATAGTGTTTCCGTAAGCTTGTTCTGCTTGAAAATTCCCTGAACAATTTCAATTCTTCTTTCTTCAAGGTTCCTGTAGCTTGTAAAAAGATGATCACACTCACGAACCTGAAGTTCATCCAAAGAACCATGCTTTTCCTTACGATAGCGGGCAATGAACGGGATAGTACATCCTTCTGCAACAAGACTAATAACTGCACTTACCTGCGAAATGGTAATCGTGAGTTCACCAGCAATTTTCTTCATGATTTCGACTTCATTAACCTTCAATGCGTCGATATTTTCCTGTGTAAATTCCATAATGCTGCATATTCTAATTAATTCAAAAAAAACAATCAATTAACGCAAACATATTGACAAAAAAAACTGAATTCAAATTATCATCCCCACGGTTAAAAGGGTAATCTGACTAAAAAACACTTCCACTGTCCGTGAGGGGAATTCCCGTTTTCATTTATTTATTGGTGACCATTTTTTATCACCAAATATAATACAAATGAGAACTGGAAACAGCTAAAAATTGCTTTTTTTAATTGTCTCTTCTATAATATGAGATATGAAAACGCACACATTTAAAGGTGGAATTCACCCGGAAGAGATGAAGGAACTGAGCAACAAGTGTCCAATCACAGATGCTTTTCCTAAGTCCAGGACAGTGACAATTCCAGTTACCATGGGAGGCGCTCCAAACACACCTCTCGTAAACGTTGGCGATCTCGTGGCAAAAGGTCAGAAAATTGCCGCAAGTGACAAATTCATGTCAGCACCAGTACATGCATCAATTGCCGGAAAGGTAAAGAAAATCCAGAATTGTCTTGTAACTGCAAACATGTATGTTCCGTGTATCGTAATTGAAAGTGATGGTTCAGACAGAACTGATTTCATGCCGCCGCTGGATCCATTTACCTGTTCCCATGAGGAAGCTATTGAAAGAATCAGGGAAGCAGGCATTGTGGGTATGGGAGGAGCTTCTTTCCCGGCACACGTGAAACTCAATCCGCCTGAAGACAAAGAAATAGAATACGTTCTTGTTAATGCGGCTGAATGCGAGCCTTACCTTACCTGTGATGAACGCACAATGCAGGAAACTCCAGAAAAGCTCATTGACGGACTTGCCATAATTCTTCATACAGTTGGTGCATACGGAATCATTGCACTTGAAGACAACAAGGCTTACATCAGGCCAATGCTCAACAAAGTAATCAATGAAAAGGGATATGCAGACGACATGGAAGTCATGCTTGTAAAAACAAAGTATCCGCAGGGATCTGAAAAATTCATCGTCAATTCTTGTCTTGGTGTTGAAATTCCGTCTGGAAAACTTCCTGCTGATGCCGGATGCATTATATCAAATGTTGGAACAGTATGTGCCATAAGTGATGCATTTCGTCTTGGAATGCCACTCATTGAACGTGCCCTCACAATTTCTGGAGGAGCCGTAAAGAATCCATGCAACCTGAAAGTTCCTGTAGGTACATTGGTTTCCGACCTAATGGGAGACGATGCACAGTTCACACTCAAGGATGGTGAGACTGCCAAGATCATTTCCGGTGGTCCCATGATGGGATTTGCAATGCCTAGCGCAGACTTCCCTGTTGCAAAAGGAACAAGCGGTGTCACATTCCTTACAGCAAAAGAGACTTATCTTGTTGACGAAGATCCTTGTATCAGCTGCGGATCCTGCATTAAAGCATGTGCCATGAGACTCAGCCCGGTTCTAATTGTCAGGGAACTAAAGGCAGATAATCTGAACAAGGCAAAAAGATTCGGCCTCATGGATTGTATTGAATGCGGATGCTGCACATATGCTTGTCCGGCTAACGTTCGTATCGTTCAGAGAATCAGAATCGGGAAAGCAAGTATTCGTGAGCAGATGGCAATTGAACGTGCAAAAGCAGAAGCTGCAAAATCAAATGGAGGTACAAAATGAGTGATAACAAAATTCATCTTTCTTCAAGTCCTCATTTTACTGAAGGCCTTTCAACACAGAAGATAATGTTTGCCGTGATTTTTTCAATGATTCCAGAATGCATTGCAGGGATCTATTTTTTCGGAATTCCGGCACTGATCAGAATTCTTGCAGCAGTTGCATCATGTGTTGCATTTGAAGCAATGTTCCAGATGATTACAAAAGACAAGATTCGAATATCAAATCTTTCTGCAGTAGTATCCGGGATTCTTCTTGCCCTTGTAATTCCATCAACAACACCCCTATGGATGGTCTTTCTCGGTTCACTCATTGCAATGGTTGTTGCAAAGGGACTTTTCGGTGGAATCGGATCAAACGTATTCAACCCTGCCCTTACAGGACGAGCCTTCATGTTCATCAGTTTTCCTGCAGCAATGGGTGCATGCTGGTTCAACCCACAAACAGATGCAATCTCGGGAGCAACAATTCTAAGCCAGCTCAAGAATGGAACAGTAGATGCATCTCCAGACCTGTACATGCAGTACTTCCTTGGAAACAGGGCAGGATGTATCGGAGAAACATCGATTCTTCTCATACTCATTTCATTTGCATTCCTTGCTCTAACAAGGATAATTGACTGGCGCGCACCTTTGGCTATGGTTGCAACAGCAGCTTTCATGACATTTGTAACAGGCGGAGATGTCCTTCTTGCACTTCTCACAGGAGGACTTTTGTTTGGAGCAACATTCATGGTTACTGACTATGCAACAACCCCAGTCACAGGATGGGGACGGGTTGTATTTGGATTTGGATGCGGACTCATTACATTCCTCATCCGCAAAATCGGCGGCTACCCGGAAGGAGTTATGTTCAGCATTCTCATCATGAACTGCCTGACTCCTTTCCTAAACAACATTACCCGCAGAATGTACGGTTATGGAAAAAAAGGCAGCAGAAGGCCAAAGAGTCCAAACCGCATACAGGAATTTGACATATCTACAGCAAAGGAACATAAGGAGGAGACAAAATGAGCAGCAGGAACTCTTCTCTTGAAATGATCAAGCTTGGTCTCATTCTTTCCTTGTTTGCCGCAGCCAGCTGTACAGTTCTTGCACTTGTAAACAGCGTGACTTCAGTTAAAATTGCAGAGAACAAAATCAGAAAGGCCAACGAGGCAATGAAGGTTGTCATGGCTGATGCTGATAACTTTGAACCTGTTGAAAACTTTGCTCAAAGCTCTAATTCATCAATCAAAATTCAGAGCGTGTATTCTGCAAAGAAAAACGGAACAACAATCGGTGCAGTTGCCCAGATTAACGGACCAACCTACGACCGTGGAACAATCATGGTGGGAATGGCAAAAGACGGAACAGTGACAGGTGTGCAGTTTCTTGAACTTTCTGACTCACCAGGATTTGGACTCAAGGCAAATGACCCAACATTCTTCCTTCCAAACGGAAAGACTTTCTATGGTCAGTTCGAAGGTAAAAATGCCAAAGCCGGATTCAAGCCGGGAGAAACATTTGACGCAATTTCCGGAGCAACAATTACTTCAGTCGGAGCAGCTGCTTTGATTGAGGAAGGAACAAAATCAATGCTCCAGTATCTTGAAGGAGGCGCTGAATGAACAAGCAGCTTTCTATTTTTACAAACGGATTCCTAAGGGAAAACCCGCTTCTTGTTTTAAACATCGGACTTTGTTCATCACTTGGTGTAACAACAAGCATATTTAACGGGCTTGGAATGGGAATGAGCATGACTTTCGTTCTTCTCATGAGCGAAATCGTAATCTCAATTTTCAGAAAGGTAATTCCTTCTGCTATCCGACTTCCAATATTCATCATCATTATTGCAGCGTTCACTACAATTGTTCAGCTTGTGCTTCAGGCTTATGTTGAATCACTCTACGATGCACTGGGAGTTTTTCTTCCGCTCATTGTTGTAAACTGTATAATCATGGGACGCGTTGAATCATTTGCATCAAAGAACAACACAGGAAACTCTATTCTTGATGCACTTGGAATGGGAATCGGCTACACAATGGTTATGCTCCTTATTTCATTCTGCCGTGAATTTCTTGGAGGCGGAACACTTCTTGCCGGAACTGCACTTAAGATTGAAGTAATTCCAGAAGCTTACAGAATCGGAATCTTGAATTCAGCACCAGGCGGATTCATGGTATTCGGATTTCTCGGAGCCTTGGTTCAGTTCTTGAAAAACAGGAAGGGGGCAAACTAATGGAACTTCTAAAACTTTTTATTAAGTCAGCAATCGTTGACAATGTTGTATTCATTCAGTACCTCGCAATCTGTCCGTTCATCGGAATGACATCTGAAACAGGAAAGGCAGCAGGAATGGGACTTGCAACAAGCTTCGTTATTCTTCTTGCAACAGCCGTTACATGGCCACTCTATCAGTTTGTAATGGTTCCACTTGGACTCCAGTTCTTGCAGACACTTTTCTTCATTCTTGTTATTGCTTCATTAGTTCAGCTTGTTGAATTCTATCTCAAGAAATCAGCACCAGGACTCTATTCAAGCATGGGAGTTTATCTTGCATTGATTACGACTAACTGTGCCGTTCTTGGCGTAACAATCAACTGCATTGGAAAAGATTTCAACTATATCCAGAGCATTGTTTACGCTTTGGGTGCAGCTGCAGGATTCCTTCTTTCAATGGTAATCATGTCGGGAGTAAGAAGCAGAATGAAGATTGCAAAAATTCCACAGGCATTCCAGGGAACACCTATTCTTTATGTTGCCGCCGGACTTTTGTCACTGGCATTCATGGGATTCAAGGGACTTCTTTAATAAGGGGATACAGAAATGATGACAGTTATCTATACAATTATCGTGGCCCTTGTAATTGGATTCCTGTTGGGAATACTTCTTGGGCTTTTCAAGAAAATATTTGCAGTCGAAGTTGATCCAAAGGTTGCGGCAATCCGTGAGTTGCTTTCCGGCGGTAACTGCGGTGGCTGTGGATATGCAGGATGTGATGCATTTGCAGCAGCAGTTGCAAGAGGAGAAGCTCCAGTAACTGGATGTGTTGCTGGTGGAGCTTCATGTGCAGCTGCAATTTCCTCAATCATGGGAGTTGCCGGTGGAGAGGCAGTAAAGAAAGCCGCTTTGCTTTTGTGCCAGGGATCAAAAGACTGTGCAAAAGACAAGGGAATCTACAACGGTGTGAAGACATGCAAGGCAGCATCACTTTCTGTAAACGGTACAAAAATGTGTGCGTTTGGATGTATCGGTTACGGTGACTGCGAAGCCCAGTGTCCATTCAATGCAATTAAAATGGGAGAAAACGGTCTTCCAGAAGTAAACAAAGAAAAATGCGTGGGATGCGGAAAGTGCGTAAAGGCATGTCCAAGGCATTTGTTCACATTGCAGGATGTATCAGTCAAGGGAGCTGTTGCATTATGTTCCTGCCACAACGACAACAAGCCACAGATCAAGAAGGATTGTTCTGTTGGATGCTTCAAGTGCGGAATCTGTGCAAAGAAATGCCCTCAGGGTGCTATTGATGTTTCAAGCGGAATTCCAGAGATTGACTACGCGAAATGTGATTCTTGCGGAACCTGCGTAACATCATGTCCGGACAAAGTACTTAAATTGATTCAGGATGTAATGTAAAAAAACGGGCTGGAAAAATCGAGGCCACTGAAAAAATCTGTTAAAGACTGAATTTAAAACACCATTTGAATAGAGTAAAATTTATTCAGGTGGTGTTTTTTATGCTCAAGTCACAGCAAGAATTAAATTTCAGTCAATACACAGATTTATATGACAAATTGATTCCACAGAATCATCTGTTCAGAAAAATAAATGAGCTGATAGATTTCAGTTTCATAAGGGATGAACT
>SAMEA3663112__coassemble_38_pt1 | contig 58346 bp, 54 predicted proteins | sample SAMEA3663112__metabat2_low_PE_006 | metagenome-assembled genome bin SAMEA3663112 (sample SAMEA3663112) | pig gut metagenome | biome: pig gut; feature: pig-associated habitat; material: faeces | place: Denmark | collected 2012
AGGAAAGAATTTTCTTCAAAATTACGTATATTGGAAAAACTTGAATTTTGACCTACTAATAATTCTTTTGAACAAATATGTTGTGTTTTCTTTTTGGCAAATTTGATAAAAAAAACTATTGAAACAGCAAAGGATGTATACAAAGATACTAGCAATTTTGAAGGTACAGATATTTTCGTAAATATGGGCGTACCATTGGAAAATTTTTATTCCGAGAATAATAACGATCAAAAACTAGGAATATACAAAACATTACTTGATTGTGCTGTTTTTCTTGCTGGTGGAAGCAAAATTAATATCTTCTTACCTAATGACTCCGTTTCTATATCATCACTCGATGAAATGCTAACAGAATTAAGAACAAAAGAACCTATTTTAAATTATCGAACAGGTGTCTTCCCGGAACTTGCAGCAGAAATACTTTTATATCAACAATCAAATAATATCCCAGAGGGGATTTATGGTATTATCGATATAGGAGGAGGTACTGTTGATATGGCGACATTCCAAAAGTATCGTTCCTCATTTAATAAGAATTTTGATTTGTTTTGTCATGCGCAGGAGGTTATACCTTTAGGAGTTGAAGTAAGGAAGTTAAAAAGCAGGGATACAGAAGCAGATTTATATTTTTATAAGACAACTTTTTTTGGATCAATATTGGACACACGAAAACATGAAGATGTTAGTTTTAAAGGAATGAAGGATAAAAATAGATCTATTGATATTTTTTTCCTGGGTGGAGGTAATTCCGATCCATGGTATTTTAATAATATACATGAGAATCTTCACCAACTTAAAGGAATTGAAATGCCCAAAATGAACTTAAGTATAGATATTAATGACTTCATTGAAAATGATCCTACTCTATTAATCAAAAATCAGAGGCTTATTATTTCCCAAATGTTAGCACATCATCCTGATGACATTTCCCCTGTAAAGGCTTTTCCTGATTATTACAAAGCAGAAATGATCAAACACAAGACAAAAGTTTTTGATGGTGACTCAAACAGTTATAATTCCTATTCGGACTATCTCGCAGACATCCAAAGGGAAAAATACGGAGATTAGTATGAGTAAATTATTATTCTTATTTAAACCTGATGAGCTAAATGTTTCATGGAAATTGCGAAAGAACCCCATTGAGTTTAAAAACTTTAAGGAAGATAAAATTTCAACTATTGAACACTTAGAATTTAAAGAAAAAAATAGAAATAGAATATATGTTTCTCCTTTTGAAATGGATGATTCAAGATTAAAAAACACTTCTACATCAAAAAAACGAATTGATGATGAAGAAAAAGCATTACAAATCGAAAGAGAAATTTGGACATTGCTTAAATCCTTTGTAAAAGCAAAAGACAAATCATATCCAGCAAAAGATGCCATTAAAAATAAGATTAATGACTTAAATATGTATGAATTCACACCAGGTGTTCTTGAGGAGTTTGAGAAAATTCATAAAGCAGTGCATAATTATTTTTTCTCTTCTTTGTCAAAGGAAAAAAGTAGCATAAATAAAACTACAAGTAATACACATAAAAAATCAAAAAAAAGTAAAACTCAAGCTCAGCAAAGCAATAAAAAAAATGTAAAAACAAATAAGCCAACTAAGAATGAGGTTCAACCATCTAAGAATACAGTAGAGGATATTAATTTTTACAATAATATAATTGAAAACATTACTTCGATAAAAAACAGGATTTATACATCTAGTGTTACTGAATTATCTTCCCTCAAAGATCAACTGAAAAAACTAGACGAATCCTTAAACAATCGAAATGATAAACATAATGAGGCCACATGTAAGTCATTACAAAACAGAATAAATCAACATCGACAGAATATTGATCGTTTAATAGTTCAAAAGAAAAATGAAAACACTGTTAAGAACGATAAAAAGCAAGAACAAATATATCATTCAAATTCAACCAATAAACAAGATTTTGATTTAGCTAAATATATGGAAGAAAGAGCCAATAAATTTAGAGATAATTCAATAGGAAATATGATTCAAATAAAAAGTAAAAAGAAATAATGCTTAATTACGAAGAACTTGCCTGTGTAAAAGACTTTGCTCCTCATTTTGATAACTACACTAAGATGCAGAACTGGAACGTGCATTCTGTTTATAAGGTAAGTTCTTCTGAGGTTGAACCAAAACTTCCTATACTGATAAAAAGCGATATGTGCAGATTTGCTACACCGGAAGAAAGAGAGGAACTAAAACAAACAACAGGAATCTGAAAAAATTATAAGTTTTTCAGATAAAACTTTTTACCTTCATAATCTCATAGCACATAAATTATTATCCTGCTAAAACTGAAATCTTCTAAAAAAAATTTTCATTGTACAATGAAAATACACGTTGCATAACGTGTATTTTTCCAAATCTTACTTCGCTCGATTTGGGAAAATAATAGGAGACATAATTATGGCAAGATTTGATGGTGGCGGCTTTTTAAGATTTATTTTCAACTTTATTTGTTTCGTTATATTTGTTGGTTTATGTGTATTATCATGGAGAGGCGTTTTTTTTATTGGTCTTTGGCTTATATGTGGTCTAATAGGATACTTACGAAATAGTAAAAAAGGTGTAAAAGGTTTTAGTTTGCTACAATTTGATGGCGGAATAATAACACTGCTTGTGTCTTTTTTTATCCACTAGAAATTTATTAATTTAATTAAAACGGATTTAAAATATGGACACTGATACAAACACAGATTCTCTAAAAAATAGTTCACAAGCCAAGTATAAATTAGCAAAAAAATATTTTGACGAATGCCGATTAAAAGAAAGTTTAGAGTTAGCTATCAAAGCTGCTTCAGCTGGTAATGTTAAGGCAATGACTTTAGCAGGAAAAATGTACCAAGTTGGAGTGCCAGGATATATAGATTATTCAAAGACAATCGAGTATTTCACTAATGCAGCTAAACAAGGTGATTCAGAAGCACAAACTTTTAGGTATTTGCTATGCAAACGGAGAAGGTGTAACTCAAGATTTTGGGAAAGCAAGATTTTGGCTTAATAAAGCAGCATCTCAGGGTAACAGAAGTGCAAAAAAAAATCTTAATTGTCTCCAAAAAACATTTCTTGAAAAAGTAAAATGGGCAATAAATGAATTTAAGAAAGGATGGAATATGGAATGCTAAATTTGGAACATAAAATAGAAAGCGTAACAATTTCTTTAGATACGCCTAAAGAGTATATGGCAGGTATATATCGTTGCAATACAGTAACTTCGTTTGATGAAAACGGTCTTCCACAAGATCATCCAGAATTAATAGACAATGAAGAATTTCATAGCATAGACGAGCTGTGTAAATCTGTTGCAGAAAAACTTAATGTTAACAGTGACATTATTGATTTTGAATAATTAAACCACTCTATCTAATATAATCAATATCCATGTTTAATAATAACATGCTTAATATTTCCAGTGCACATCTTTCCCCCTTGCCCCCTAAAGGAAGCGTAGCCTTCAAGAAAAGCACTGCGGAAAAATCTGCCTTACGAAAAAAAGTGCTTATAAGCGGACTTTGGAACGGTATAAGAACCGCATTTTTTTGAAAATGCACTTTATTTTGGAAACTTATCTTTAATGAAAGATAAAAATAGTTGAAAATAGTTTACTTATTATCATATCCGTGCCGTAGCGCAGCGAAGGTGAACAGAATACTCGTTATGGGCAAAGGGTAAAAGCGACATCCTTTTTTTGAATGTTTGATTTTCTCCAGCAGGCTTTTGTGCGGTGGCAAGCAAATGAAGCTGAGGCTGAAAGAGGAACTGCGGTTTGGGTATTGCTCAGGTTAGCAACATAAGCTGATGTTTTTTCTAGAGCACAATGCTGGGCGCTTGCGACCATTATTGTGCTTGATTAGAGTAAGCTCATCCGGTGTTTGTAAAAGGCACTTTTTAGGGGCTTGTAGAGTTTTCTGACAGCCTTTCCAGGGCGGTGATGTGTGATGCAAGGAGTATAGCAAAGGGTAAAGAAAAACTATAATTAACTTATAAAAAATAATCGTGACGACAAGTCAATATTCCTTACCCTTTTAAGGCGGCTGTCTGCAGTTCGAGTCTGCAATAGCTCATGAAGCATCGGGTAAAACCGATGCTTTTTTTGTTTAAATCCTTATTTTCCCAGAAGCCGTGCGTATGATTCGTACTCGCTTTCATTGAAGCAGCAGATGTACACGTTCATGACAAATTCCTTGTGGCAGTCAAGCCATTGAGATACTGTTTTCAGGCAAACTTCAGCAGCTTCATCCAGCGGATACCTGTAAACACCGGTTGAAATGCACGGGAAGGCAATTGAATCAAGACCATTTTCAAAGGCAAGATCAAGACTTTTTCTGTAGCATGATGACAACAGTTCAGCAGGATTGTCAAACATACCATAAACCGGTCCCACCGTATGAATGATTTTTTTTGCATGCTTTATGTTGTATGCACCGGTAATCTTTGCATCTCCAGTTTTGCAACCATTCAGTTTTCTGCATTCCTCCAGCAAATCCGGTCCAGCAGCCTTATGAATGGCTCCATCAACTCCGCCGCCGCCCAATAGCCTTTCGTTTGCAGCATTGACAATCACCTTGCATCTTGGAGCCAGAACTCCACCTGTAATGATATTTATTCTGGATCGGGGCTCATATGAATTCAGGGCAGAAAGAATGTTTCTGGTCACAACAAATCTATTTCCGAAGGGATTAATGGCCACGGCATGTATTTTTTCATCTGCAAGAAATCCTTCAAACACTTTTGAAAGGCATATCCTTGCAACCGCACCAGGCATGTGCAGTGACATCTCTTCCTCACTGGTAAACAAAGGAATTAAATTGTCCTCTCCATTTGACACGAGGGCTATTCCCGCCGTTTCATTCTGATCGTTGACAGGAACAAGTACTTCCACATTGTTTACGACAGCATTTTTCAGTGCATTAAAAACGCTTTCCATTGGCCCGAAATTCTTTGCAAGATGCCAGTTAAAAATTGCATCATCAAGACTCATCAAAAATTCATCACCCATACAAACTCCGTCCTTATTCAAAATCAAAGATAGCCTTCTTTTCAATGTATGCAGAAAATTCTTCTTTCCAGATTATGTGAGCCTGGCAATGATCATAGTTTTCAAGAGATTCCCTGCTCATATCAATCTGAATCATTATGTCATAGCGGTTGTCACGATTTATGCAGTTTCTGAAAACGCAAAAAGATTCAACTCCGTCAACTTCCAGTACTCCGGAAAATATTTCATTGATTCGTGGAAGCATGCTTTCAACGGAAGGCGCATCCTTACTGAATTTTACGATAATATTGTGTTTCATGTAATTCATTCTATACCATCACAATTCAAAATGGAAATAAAACTTTATGATGCCATAACAAAAAGATTGTGATAAAATAGACCAATGATCTGTTCAATAATCTTTTACTTAATCTTCGTGGCATTGACAATCATAGGTGCCAGGTATTCAGCAGGATCCTTCCAGGAAAAAGTTCTGGACAAGGAATCATCAGCATCACTTCGCGGACTCATGGCCCTCGGAGTCATTCTTCATCACATATCTCAGAAAAACGCCTTCAGTGATGCGGGAGAACTTTCCTTCTTCGTTGACATAGGATTTCTGTTTGTTGGAGTATTTTTCTTTCTCTCAGGACTGGGACTGGCACGAAGCCTTGAATCAAAACCCGGATATCTTGACTCCTTCTTCAGGAAGCGAGTTCTTTCAATAGCAGTTCCATTCTATGTCATGACTCTAATCTACTTTGGACTGAACTTTCTCATGCACAAGGACATTCCACTTGCAAAAAGGCTCCTCTCACTAACGGGAATCACCCTTGCAAACGAACAGTCCTGGTATGTAATAGTCCAGGCAACAATGTACATTGCATTTTTTGCCGCATTCAGAAACACAAAGACAAGAACAAAATCCTACGCAATAATTCTTGCTGTCATACTGCTTGAAGCTGCCCTTTTCCTGATTGGAGGACACATGTTCTGGTGGATCAGGATTGATGGTTCCTACTGGTGGATCACAAACAAGTGGGATACCGTTCACTGGTCATGGAAACCCGCATGCTGGTGGTTCCAGGGTGAATGGTGGGTAAATTCAACAATAACTTTCCTCATTGGGCTTGTGTTGGGATTTAACGAAAAGGCAATCATCCGATATCTGAAAAAAATCTACTGGATAAAGACAGCCGCATTCCTTGTAATGGCAGTTGCAGCTCACCTTATCTGGGTAAAATTCCTCGGAAGCCTGAACATAAACTACTGGACGGAATTCGGTTCCGGAAAGCCAGGCATAGACGACAAATTCATCACATGGACAATACAGACAGTTGAAGTCACATGTACGGCACTGTTCATTTACATGATTTCCATGAAATTCAAAACCGAAAATGCCGTCACGCGATTCCTTGGATCACATTCACTGGAACTTTACCTTATGCAGGCCATTGCTCTCTTTGGATGGGAATTCCTGCTTACAGAGGGAAATTCAACAGCCATGGAAAGATGCTTATATGCATTTCTAGTTATAGCATCCACAACATTGATGGCAGTTATTTTCAAACTAATTTGCAGGATTCTATTAAAAAAAGCAAAATAAACAGGCAAACAAAAAAAGGGACTGTCCAATAAGTCCTGTCATGCTGAATTTATTTCAGCATCCACACTATAAATAGTGCTTAAGAATCTGAATCAGGTTCAGAATGACAGAGGCTTTATTCTTCTGGGACAGCCCCTTCTTATTTAGATTCACCATCCGTCATGCCGGCCTTTTTCTTGAGTTCACCTACACGCTGGATTATGCCCAATGTTGACTGGAAAAGATTGATTCCATTGAGAAAACTGTCAGAAAGAGATACCTTGTAGAAAATCTGGGTGCCCTTCTTTTCCGCTATGACAAGCCCGGAATCCTTAAGAACCTTCAGATGATGGGAAATTGCAGGCCTCGACAAGTGACTCATTGAGGTCAAAGTCATGACATTCAGGCCGTCAACACCTGCATCAAGAATATCAAGAATAATCTTCTGCCTGATTTCTTCACCCAAGGCAATAAAAAATGGACCGCATTCATGGAACATCTTATGCAGTTCATTCAACTCATCCTGTGAAATATACATCCTGCAAAGTATAAATTCATTGCTTTTATTTGTCAATCAGTTCAAATAATTAAACTTTTAGACTTTTTTTTCAAAAATACTTGAATTTTATAAAAAAAACGTTATATTAGTTATTAGGTTTAAGAAATTAAACCTTTTAAGTTAACGACCGGTCGGTAACCTTTTGCCTAATGACTGGTTGTAACAATAAAACAATGAAACCAACATCTATGGAGGATGAAAAATGAAAAAACTTTCAGTATTTACAGCAGTAATGGCAATGAGCGCAGCACTAGTATTTGCAGATGCAAAGGGAACAGAAATCATGACTAAGGTTCACGATGTTAAGAAGCCTAAATACACAGTTGCAAAGGCAGAAATGAACCTTATTTCAAAGAACGGCACTGTAGACGAGCACCGTGTATTATGGGAATATGGCTCAAACCAGCAGAAGGCAGACAAGGGCAAGGACATCACAAAGATTGTTATGAACTTCATTGAACCAGCTTCATACGCAGGAACACGATTCCTTCAGATTGAAAATGGTCCGGAAGACGGAAAATTCGTTCGCCTCGCAACAGATCCTTCTCCACGCCGCGTAAACTCAAGCGAAGACTCAAAGTCATTCCTTGGAACTGATGCAACTTACGGTGACCTCAAGACACGAGAAGTATCTGATGACAACCATCAGTACCTTAAGGATGAAACAAAGAACGGATTCAACTGCCAGGTTGTTGAATGCACTCCTATTGCATCAAGCCAGTATTCAAAAAGAATTCTCTGGATTGACAAGGCAACAATGTACCCGGTTTACACAGAACTCTATGACAAGAAGGGAAAGCTTGAAAAGGTTCTCACAGTTAAGTCAATCAAAAACATCGACGGATACGACATTCCTTGGGAAAACGAATACAAGAACGTTGCAACAGGACACACAACAACAGTTAAGATCAATGCCATGGTAGTAGACAACAAGGCACTTGCTCTCATGCAGAAAATGAACATCAATCCAAAGACTGTATTCACACAGAACTTCCTCAAGACAGGAAAGTAATAGTCTTAAAAAAAACAAAGAAAACACTTTAAGGACTGCCTGAATCCAAAAAAGCCAATGACTTGGGCAGTCCAATTTATTGAGGATTCCATGAAAACAACAAGAAATGCATTTTTGATTTGTGCAGCACTGGGACTTTGCACCCTTTCATATGCTGACGATTTTGATGATTTCGGAGACTTCGGAGAATTTGGAGACGCATCATCACCTGCAGCAGCTGCTTCATCTGTAAAAATTGGAGGAGAAGTTTCCCTCGAAGGACGCGCATACCTTGACACAGACAGCGCAAAAACAGGAGTCAATCTTGACGGCCTTAAAGACATGACAACGCAGGCATTCCCTATGGCTAGACTCAACTTCTCATATTCAGGCTCATCAGTTGATGCAAACGTTAATCTCAAGCTAAGCGAGGATTCACTTACAGAAAACAAATGGGACCTGCTTGACGAGGCTGTTATCCGCGGATATTTCTGCGAAAACAAGCTTACAGTCGAAGCGGGAAAAATGAGAACTATCTGGGGAAAGGGAGACCGTCTCCACGTCATAGACAATTTCAATGCCGACGACTATTCAGAATTCATAGTTCCATTATATTCAGACAGACGAATTTCAGTTCCAATGTTCAAGGCAACATATGCACTTCCTGCAAACAACCTTACTCTTGAAGCTGTAGTAACACCAGGAATGACACCAGACAGATTTGCATCCAGCGGAAGATGGGTTCCAGGAAAAATGAACACATTGAGAACTCTTACGGAAACTGCAGTAAAAACAAACCTTTACATGCTCCAGGCAAAAAAAGATGCATCATTTGGCACAGCCGAATACATGGATGCAACATCAAACTATCTTTCCTACCTGACATACGCAAACGAAATCAACTCAAATCCAGAATTGATTTTTCCGGACACAGAGTCTCTTGAATACAGCCAGGCAGGTCTGAGAGTCACAGGAACATTCGGATCAGTTGATGTTGGTGCAAGCTATTACTACGGTCACTACAAGCAGCCTAGCGCAAACCTTGCAAATCTTGCTGCAACACAGGCTATGCTCAACAAGGGAATATCAACTCTGCTGGCACTTCCAGAACTGGACTACGACAAAAAGCAGACCTTCGGACTTGAAGCATCAACAATATTGTGGCACTTCAACCTCCGCGCAGAGGCATGCTACAACCTTACAGACGACACATCCGGAAATGATCCATGGGTAAAGAACAACAGCATTCAGTGGCTCTTTGGATTCGACATTGACCTTCCTGTAAGCAACATTAATGTTAACGTTCAGGAAACAGGAACATATATTCTAAACAATGACAAAATCAACGGAGTGTTCAAGACGTATGATGTTGATTACGACAGCGATGACTGCTACACAAACAACAGACTCGTTGTAAACATCACAGACAGCTGGAAGAACGGAAAGATCAAGCCGGAAGCAACAATTGTATACGGAATCGAACGCGGTGACCTTGTTGTAATGCCAAAAGTTGAATTCTGCCCAAACCAGGACATCAGCTTCACAATCAGCGGACTTTTGATGCACTCAAAGAATGATGAAAGTGAGTTTGCAGACTGGTCCGGAGAAAAGGACGGATACTTCAACAACAGCTATGCAAGCGTTGGAGTAAAATGCAAATTCTAATTAGCAGAGAATAATTTCAGTAAACACAACCACCCTGACATTTTAGATAATGCAAGGTGATTTAATCAAAACTACATGATGAGGTTAGAAAAAATGAATTTTCTAAAGAAATTTTTTAGACATCCCTGGGCAATCATTATTTCATGTGTTGCCTTGACAGGGTTCTTCGGGTTCTTCATCACAAGACTTCAGATGGACAACTCCCTCAGGCAGTTCTTCCCACAGAAGGATGAATCATACGACCGCATGAATGCAACTGAGGAAACATTCGGTTCAATGCTTTCCATCGGCGTAGTCATTGATGCAAAGGACGGAACAATCCTTACACCTGAATACCTTGACGTAATCAAGAAAATTTCAGACCAGGTAGAACTCATTGACAATATTGAAGATGTAAAATCAATAACAAACATTGACTACGTTTGCAACATTGACGGATCAATTTCACCTGCAAACATCATCCCAGAAGAAGACTTCAACACAGAAAATGGGCTTCTCACTCAGGAATCAATTAAAAACCTCAAGTTGAGAATACAGTCATGGGAAGACATGTACAACAGGATAATCGTTAATGATGATTTTACGGGATCACAGATGCAGATTTCAGTCAAGCCAAACGGCGAGACAAAAATGCAGGTAATGGAAGCCGAAAAGGCACTTGATGAAGCTAAGGCATCAAAGGATCCGCAGAAAATCTCAGAGGCAAAGGCAAACCTGAAGGCCACAAAAATTGCCATAGAAGAAAGAATAAAGGCTGCAAAGCTGGCTCTCAAGGAAGCAAAAAAGACAAAGGATGAGGCTGCAATAGTAAAGGCTGAGGAAGAATTCTACAACGCCAACAGTTCCAAGAATGATTCTGCACGCCAGCAGTTTGTACTCAAGCAGGTAACAAAAATTGTTGAAAAAGAAACTTCAGGAAAAGCCCTTATCGTAAAGATTGTTGGTGAACCAGTTCAGTCAATGAACTCAAAGAACTACATGATGAGCGACCTTATTGGACTTATTCCCCTTGTTGCAATCGTTGTTCTCATTTCCCTGTATTTAAGCTTCCACACTATGGAAGGAACACTTCTTCCTCTCATTACAGTTCTCATGTCTGCTTCAATGTCTGTTGGACTCATGGGACTTATTGGATACACATTCACACTTGTTTCAAGCGTCATTCCAGTTGCACTTATTGCCGTTGGATCAGCATACGGTATTCACGTGCTCACACACTATTATGTTGAGGTAGAAAAACTCACCGGAGAAATCACAAGGGAAATGCATGAAGAAGCTCTCCTGTGCGGACTCAAGGAAGTATGGAAAGCAGTTCTTCTTGCAGGAATTACAACTGTAGTTGGTTTTATTTCTCTAATTACAAGCCCTCTCCAGCCGCTTCACTCTTTCTCAATTTTCACAGCAATTGGTGTTGGTCTGTCACTGCTCCTTTCAGTAACATTCATTCCGGCAATCCTTCTTCTCAAGGATCCAAAAACAATCTCAAAGAAGCGTGATCTTAAGATCATCAAGCGTGCCACAAAAAAAGTTAAGGAAAAGCTCGAACGTCTTTCAAGCCTTCGCGGAAACAAGTCTGAAGTTGAAGCAAGTGGAGACACACTCTATTCAATCTTCAAGTTTTTCTGCGGTTCCCATACAAGAATCACTCTCACATCACTTTTGATTATCATTCTTTCAATCGTTGGACTGAAGATGCTCAAGGTTGATACAGCACTCATCAACTACTTCCCTAAAGAGTCTGAATTCAGACAGGACATTGACTACGTTGACAATTCATTTGCAGGAACAAACAGCGTATTCTTCCTGGTAGAAGGCCCGGAAAAGGGAGACATTTCAAACCCAGACATTCTAAAAGCCGTAGATGGAATGGAAGCTAACCTCAAGAAAAACTTCCCTGAAATCGGAAAAATTGTATCCCTAACAACATTCATAAAGAGAATCAATCAGGTTTTCAACGATCCTTCAACTTATGTGCCGGAAACAATTGAAGAAACTCCAGCAGAAACAAGTGCTCAAGACATGGATTTTGGAGATGTAGACTTTGGAGACATGGACCTTTCAGCATTCGGTGATATTTCAACTCCATCAGAGGATGAAGAATTCATTGACACATCAATCCCACATCCAAATGAGGCTTACACACAAAAGCTCCAGAAGGAATATACTGCAAACGAACTTCTTGCAGCATTCAATAGAGCATACTCTGAGGCAGGCGGAAAAAATGCAAAGGTTGATGACATTGTTGAAATTCTACTGAGAGACTGCAACTTCAATGGAAAGGCATTCTACGAAATTCCATTTGATGAAGACAAGTATCGCGTAAAAAAACATGAAGACCTCAAGAAAGTAATCAACGGACTCATCATTCTTCTCAGCGGATCCCTTGATGAATTTGCTGACGGAAACACAAGCTCAAAGTCAATGCGCATCACTTGCCAGCTCAGAAACCACAACACTACAAACACAGGTTACATAATCAAAGCTGCCGAAGCATACGCAAAGGAACATTTCCCTGAAGGATACACACTCAAGGCAACAGGTTCCGGTGAAATGGAATACACAATGACAGACATGATCGTATCTAGCCAGCTCACAAGCTTGTTCATTTCATTGCTTTCAGTATTCATAATCATCGCCATATCATTCAAATCAGGATGGGCAGGAATTCTTGGTGCAGTTCCACTTGCATTCACAATTCTTCTCAACTACATGATGATGGGATTCTGCCATATAAACCTTGACCTTATAACAAGTATCATTGCATCAGTTGCAGTCGGTGTTGGAATCGATTACACAATTCACTTTCTTTCAACATACAAAGAAGAAAGAAGCAAGTCTTCTGACATAGTTGCCGTAACAAAGGAAACATTCAAGAAGAGCGGTCACGGAATCATTACAAATGCCCTTGCGGTAGGTTTGGGATTCCTTGTTCTTTGTCTTTCAAAGTTCATTATTCTCCGCTACCTTGGAATCCTTGTTGCAATCGTTATGTTTACATCAAGCTTCCTTGCAATGACAATCATTCCTGGAATTCTCAACCTTTCTGATCCAAAATTCATTAAACCTGAAGATTCAGACAAGTAAGAGAAACAAAAAAATGGCCGCATTTCAAATATGTGGCCATTTTTTTACTGGTTAATTCAATCAGAACACATTTTCGATTACTTCATTAACATGACTGACTGGAATAAATTTGATTCCCTTCTTAACATGCTCAGGGATTTCATCAAGATCCCTTAAGTTTGCCTTTGGAATAAGAATTGTTTTTATCTTGTTTCTCTTGGCGGCAACAGTTTTTTCCCGCAACCCGCCAATTGGCAAAACCTGACCTGTAAGACTAAGTTCACCAGTCATTGCAAGATTAGGCTTGATTTTCTTTCCCATAAGCAGACTCAAAAATGTAGTTGCCATTGTTATGCCTGCACTTGGTCCGTCCTTTGGAGTTGCCCCTTCTGGAATGTGAAGATGAATGGAGTTTTTCTCAAACCATGCACAATCCTTGATTCCCTTTGCAATTGCATACTGCTTTACCCAGTTCATGGCAATTTGAGCACTTTCCCTCATAACATCACCCATCTGCCCCGTAAGCTGGAGGCCAGCATGTTCAGTCTCAAAACTGATAGACTCAAGAAGAAGAGTATCTCCTCCCATGCTTGTCCATGCAAGTCCAATTGCTGTTCCAGGAACACTTGCAGTCTTAATCTGGCTTTCATCAAACACAGCCTTTCCAAGATATTTTCTTACTTCCGGCACATCAACACTGAATGTCTTCTGCTGAATTTTTGCCTGGGAAATTTTTGAGCCCTTTTTCTCAAAAGCCTCAACCTGTTCCATGACAATTTTTCTGGCAATCTTGTCCATGCACTTTTCGTAATTTCTTACTCCGGCCTCACGTGCATATTCTGTTGCTATGAGAGAATATGCATTTTTCGTAAACTTTACCTGATTTTTCTTGAGGCCATTTTTTTCAAGTATTCTTGGCAGGAGATACTTTCTGGCAATCTCAATTTTTTCCTGATCAATGTATCCTGAAAGCTCAATAATTTCCGCACGATCCAAAAGTGGCTGAGGAATTGTATCAAGAGTATTTGCAGTCAAGATAAAAAGCACGTTGCTCAAATCAAAAGGAACATTAAGGTATGTGTCCCTGAAAGATGAATTCTGCTCAGGATCCAGAACCTCAAGAAGAGCTGCACTTGGATCACCCTGGGAACTTGCATTCATTTTGTCTACTTCATCAATCATAAACACAGGAGACTTTGACTTGGTTATCTTAAGCCCCTCAATAATCTGTCCCGGCATTGCACCAACATAGGTTCTTCGGAATCCCTTGATTTTTCCCTCGTCATGCTCACCACCTACACTGAACCTATAGAATTTTCTGTTCATGGAATTTGCAATGGACTTTCCAACACTTGTTTTTCCCACACCTGGAGGACCAACAAGAATAATCACACTGCCCTTTCCATCATGCTTAAGAATACGAACACTCAAATACTCAAGAATTCTCTTCTTCACATCATCAAGTCCATAGTGTTCCTTTTCAAGAACAGACTGTGCCCTGGAAAGATTGAAATTTTCAACAGCATCATCATTCCATGGGAGAGATGTTGCAGTATCAAGATAATTTCGCGTCATGTTGTATTCAGGATCATGAACATCCATAAGCTGGAATTTGTCCAGTTCATCATACAAAGTTTCCTTTGCTTCTTCACTCAGATTGAATGAGTCCAGTTTTTCCTTGTATTTTTCATAGTCACAGGTCTTGGAATTCTTTGAAATGCCAAGTTCTTCCTGGATAGACTTCATTTCTTCACGAAGGAAATATTCCCTCTGATTCTTTTCAACCTTTTCGTTGAGCTCACTCTGAATTTTTTTCTGAACCCTGAAAATTTCCTGTTCCTTCTTGATGAACACAAGAACCTGCTCTAGTCTCTGCCTTACATTAATTGTTTCCAGGACCTTCTGCTGGTCATTTTTGTCAATATTAAGAATGGAAACAACAAAATCAGCAATTTTTCCAGGCTGGTCAATGTTAACCATGTTCAACCGCATTTCCTCGCTGAACATAGGATTATTCTCACTGATTTCCTTCATCTCACTGACAAGAGCACGAGTAAGAGCCTTTACCTCAAAGGTATTGTCCTCCTCATCCTGAAGGTACTCAACTGTTGCAACAATGGGATTTTCCTTTTTCAGAACCTTTCTGACCTTGAATCTCTGCAAGGTTGAAACAAAGACATTTATTCCTCCGTCAGGAAGATTTATTTTCTTGATGATTCTAGCTACAGTTCCAACCCGATGAATATCTATTATAGTTGGATTTTCCTTGTCTTCCTTAAGCATGGTGATTCCGATATGACCATCACCAGACATGGCTTCTTCAATTACTTTCATGTCTTCCTGATTATTTATCATCAGGGGAGTAAAGATTCCGGGAAAAATTGGTCTTCCACCAAGAGGAAGAATATTAAGCTTAAGCGGAAGCTGAGTTTCACAAGGAAGTCCCATTATTTCTTCATTTACAATATTTTTTTTCATAATTAAAATATACTAAATTAAGTGTGAAATTTCAAATTAGGATTTGAGGGAAAAAAAGAGAACCAGAAACAATGGGATTTACTTTTCAAACAGAGAAGTAAAACTCATTATTCAGTTCTCGTGACAGTTTATTCAAATTTCAGAATCAACTAAAGATTAAATTACTTTTCCCATAGTTTTTCAGGATAATAGCCTGATTCAATCTTTGAATTAAGCTCATCCTTTACTGTCTGTCTGTCTTCAGGATAGGTCATTCCAAACCAGCGTTCTTCAGAAGTAAAGAATTTTATTACACCCTTGTTATTTCTTACGATTTCACTTGCAGCAACAGGAAGAAGAGATTCTGCCTTTGGACTGTCCAGTGAAGTCTTCCTGAAGTTTTCCCAATATTCATGGAATGTTTCAAATGCCTTTGGAGCAAAACCAAAGAAATTCATGCTAACCCATTCCTTTCCGGTAAGGGGGATTTCCTTTCCATCAACATCACTTACAATGCCGTCTCCCTTATAGCTGATTTTTGTATTTTCAACTATTGACTCAAGAAAATCGCCATTAACAGAACAGATTCCACGGCTAACAGAACCACTCTTGCTCATGGTGTTTCCAAGAATATATCCAACCATTGCATGTTCCGTAGAATCATTATCAATTGATGACAGATGCTTTCCCAATGTTGTAAATGCACTTCTTCCATAATAGTCGTCACTGTTGATTACGGCAAAAGGTTCATGGACAGCCTGCTCACAGCACAAAACTGCATGGAGTGTTCCCCAGGGCTTTGTTCTGTCCTTTGCAACCAGAACTTCCTCCGGTGTAAGAAGAGAATCCTTAGACTGGAACACGTACTCAGCATTGAAGTTTCTTGCAACCCTGTCAAAAAGCCTTTCACGGAAATCCTGCTCAATATCCTTTCTTATTATGTAAACAACCTTTCCAAAACCAGACTTCATGGCATCAAAAGTTGAAAAATCAAGAAGACATTCTCCGTGCTTTCCAACAGCATCAATCTGCTTCACTCCGCCATATCGGCTTCCCATTCCAGCTGCCAAAACTACTAATGTTGGTTTCATATTTGCCTCTTAACGTGTAATTGCCTCAAGAGCAATCTTCATCATGTTTGTAAATGTAGTCTGCCTTTCTTCCGAGGTAGTCTGTCCACCAAGAAGAATATGATCGCTTACGGTCAAGACAGCCAAAGCCTTTCTATTGAATTTAGCTGCCAGAGTGTACAATTCAGCAGCTTCCATCTCTATTCCCATGGCACCATAATCGGCCCACATTTTCCAGAGTTCCTTGTCATCATAAAAATTATCACTTGAAACACAAAGACCAACGTTAGGCTTAATTCCCAGTTCCATGGATGCATCATAGGCATTCTTCAAAAGCTCAAAATCTGCAATCGGAGCATAATGAAGACCGCCAAACCTCATGGTATTCAATGCAGAGTCAGAACAGGCACCCTGGGCAAGAATAACATCGCGAAGGGCAATATTCTTTGAAACTGCACCACAAGTTCCAACACGGATTGCCTTCTGAACCCCGTAGAACCTGAATAGTTCATTTACATAGATTGAAAGAGAAGGCTGTCCCATTCCAGTTCCCTGAACTGAGACTCTCTTTCCGTTATATGTCCCGGTATATCCATACATACCGCGAACTTCATTATAGCAAACAGCATTTTCCAAAAAATTTTCTGCAATAAACTTTGCCCTGAGAGGATCACCTGGAAGCAAAACGCATTCTGCAATATCCCCTTCCCTGGCATTAATATGTGTACTCATTCTTCCATTTTACCATACATATAAATAAAATCAAAGTGCAAATATCAGCACTCAATTACCAAACAATTATCAAGGCAATTAGTTTCGTATCCTGGACTGAGGATCAATGGGCTTTCCATTCTGCTTAAGCTCAAAATGCAGGTGCGGACCTGTTGTCATTCCAGTAAGGCCCACATATCCGATTTTTTGCCCAGACGATATTCTCTGTCCCTCAACAACAAGAACATCACTCATATGTGCATAAAGACTCTCATAGCCTCCAAAGTGATCAATGACAACAAAATTTCCATATACACTGTTGCTTCGTTCAACTTTTCTTACGACTCCACTCTTGCATGCCAGAATTGATGACCCCAATGGAGCTGCCAGATCAATGCCCTTGTGGAATTTCCACTTTCCTGAGATTGGACTTGTTCTCATGCCAAATGAAGATGTGAGAGTGGCCTTTTCAAGTGGAAGGATCATGCCTGGATTCAAAAAATAGCCTCGCAGTGAAGGAGTAAATTTTTCCTGGGGATAGAAAGTATATTTTACCCCGGACACCATACATTCAATGCCTGAATCCGAATCCTTTCCACTGACATTCCTGAACTGTGCCGACAAAAGATAGTCTATATTTGAAACAGGTCTTTCACGCACAAATATTCCATCCAGAACAGGAATTACAAGAGTTGTTCCCGGCTTCAAGTCACCAATAAAGGAAATTGAATTGAGGGAACTCAGAGAATCCTGCCTCAAACTGCACCTGGCAGCTATGGACATAAGATCATCATCTTTTTCAACCAAATATGTATAGAACGAAATCACAGTTTCATTATGAGAAAACCACTTCCGGGAAGCATATTGAACCTCTTCCTGAAACTGCTTGAAAATATAGTCATTGGATTTTAGTTTTTTAATATGCGGATATGCAACCTGCCCATAAGCACGGAAATTGTTCCAGCCAAAAAGCAGAAACCACATTACGAGAAGAATTCTACCTGGTTTCAGAAGAAAAAATGATTTCATGGCAAAAAAAAAGAGGCTGCCAAACAAATGACAGCCCCATCTGCAAAAAAGATTTACTCTTCTGAGATTGCCTCAACAGGGCAAACTGATGCACAAGCACCACAGCTAACACAGCTGTCTGCATTTACCTTGCGCTTTCCGTCTGCTTCGCTGATTGCTCCAGAAGGACATTCACTTTCACATGCACCACAGTTAATGCATTCATCAGATACTTTGTATGCCATATCTAACCTCTTAATGTAAGTTGACGAAAACCTGCTAACCACAGATATCCGCTATATTTTCAATATACATTAGTTATCGCTCAAAATCAAGAAAAACATTAATTTCCAAAAAATTGAAATTTGAATACTTCATCATGCTAATTTCGTGGAAATCATCCGTAGACTTTGCACAAAGAGACAAATTCAGTATACTGTTACTTATCATGTGTTTTCTGAGGCCAACAAAAAGAAAGGCAAATTTTCTCCCCCTACTGGTGATGGCATTTTTACTGTGCCAAAAGGCCAGTGCTGAATCATTCAGAACACAGAAAACGTCCCTTGTCATTCTCAACGACATTAATTCAAGGCAAACCATAAAAACCACGGCAAATCAATGCGTTGCAATCCAGCTTCCTGAAAACCGGGAATTTATCCAGGGAATAGAAATAAAGGTTTCCGTCCCAAAAATTGTGGCCCAGTGGACAGACAGCGTTGCCTGGTCACTATATACAGGACTCAGGGAATTTCCTTCCGAAAAAAAAGTTGACTACAATGCAAACCGTGCAACAGTAGGAACCTTCGGGTCCAGCCTGAGCCTTAACATCCGCATTCCAGTCATAAGCAGCCACAAAATCAGGAAGGATGCATATTCCCACCTGGTGGATGTTGACGCACTGAACAACTCATCATTTATTCTTCTCAGACTTCAAAAAGCCATGAAAGGAGCACCACAGGAAATATCTACTTCCGAATTTGAGCTTACAATTTCCTGCATTGCAGAAAACAAGGGACGGCTCAAACTTAAACTAACATATCCGGAAACAAAAAAAGAAGGAACATTTACCCTGTTTATAGATGAAAAGCAGACTGATTTCAATGACAAGGGTTTCATTCTTTCTGCCGGCAGCCACGACATTAACCTGGTCAGCGATTTCTTCAGAAATGAACTGCGTACCATAATTGTCGAAAAAGGAACGGAAACAACCCTTGAAATTAACCTTCGGGACATTAAACCATTGGTAAGGCTCACAGCACCTGCCGGGACAAAACTTACATTTGACGGAAAAGAATACACGGCACCAGTAGATCCATTCTATTCAAGCGAGGGAGAGCACACCATAAAATTCACCCTGGGCGACTATGAGCAAATCCAGAAAATCAACTTTCTGAACGGAAGAACATACAACCTGAACGTTAGCCTTGAGGCTTCAGTTTCCGAATCAGAAGAGTAAAATCCCATCCACATCAATTATTTGTTTTTTTCCATTTTTTTTCTGATTTCATTCAAGATTTTCGGGGTCACTACCGATATATTATATACCGGACGTTCAATTTTATCCCCTCCCACCCATTGGCGTCCGGTTGTCAGTAATGGCATGGCCGGCGTATAAGCCGGTCTTTTTTTTTGTCCTGATGCAGATTTCAACGGTAAATTGACAGAAGCTCCTAATTTTTCTATTATATGATGTTATGAAAGAAAAAAAGGTATGGCCTATGGTCCTTCTGGGTACAGTTCTCTTTATGGGAGTTGTATTCGGTTCATTGCTGGGACTGGCACTTGCAACGACAGTAAACACAATAAATACAGAAAATTTTACGGAATTTGACAATGCACTTCCCACACGTCTTCTTGACGTTAACGGGGAACTCATTACAGAATTTTCAAGTGATGAAAAGCGTGAGATCATTGCACTGAGGGATCTTCCCCAGCACATGATTGATGCCCTCCTTACACGCGAAGACAGGATTTTCTATTCACACCACGGATTCAGCCTCAAGGCTCTTTCCCGTGCCGTTGTCGGTGTTCTTTCAAAGAGCTCTCTTGGTGGTGGTTCAACACTCACACAGCAGATTGCAGGAACCCTTTACTGTGACCGTACGGAATACTCAATCAAGCGAAAACTAAAGGAATTGTGGTGGGCTATACAGATGGAACGCCATTATTCAAAGGATGAAATCCTTGAGCTTTATCTCAACAAGATTTATTTTGGAGGCGGTACATACGGTGTAAACGCAGCCAGCAAATACTATTTTGGACACGGAGCCACTGAAATCACTCCTGCAGAAGCAGCTATTCTTGTCATTCAGCTTTCAAACCCAGCCTTCTACAATCCATTCGAATATCCAAACAGAGCCATGGAAAGACAGAAAGATGTTCTCGATGCCATGGTTGAAGCAAAGTACCTTACTCAGGAAGAGGCAGAAGAAAGTTTTGACAACTACTGGGCAACATTTGACTACACAAGAACCAACACTTCAGCATACGAACTCAGAAACGACGAGGCCCCATGGTTCAGTGAATACGTAAGACGCCAGCTCAGTGACATGCTCTACGGAACTGAGGACATTTATACAAGCGGATTTACAGTAAACACATCACTCAACCTTGAACACCAGAAGGCTGCAGACGAGATCATGCAGGACTACATCAAGTCTGCAAACGAACAATACAAGAGAACAATGAGCTCCAAGTCAAGAAATGCACTGAGGACATACATTCCTTTTGCAGAACTGTCAGTTATGCTCTTTAACCTTCCAAACCTCAAGCTCAGCCACAAAAGAGCAAAAACCCTTGCAATGAACCAGTATCGAGACAACATCAACCCTCTGATTGACATTGTTTCAATGGTTTCCGGCATGGACACATTCAAGACAGAAATCGTAAACAAGGGAAACGCCCTTATCAAGGAAAATGCAGAGCGCACCACAGTCGAAGGAACAATGATTGCCCTTGAGAACAATACCGGATACATTGATGCACTTGTTGGTGGTTCAAAGTATGACCAGCACAATCAGTTCATACGCGCCGTTCAGTCAAGAATCCAGCCGGGTTCAACATTCAAACCTTTGTACTACTCAGAGGCCATAGAAAGCAAGAAATTCACAATGACAACAATCATCAGTGATACACCTGTTGTATTCCACAAGGATGACGGAACTCCATATATTCCTCAGGACTTCAAGGGAGAATGGGAAGGTGATGTTGAACTATGGTATGCCCTGGCACACTCCATGAACGTACCTTCAATCAAGGTTCTCGACGGAATTGGATTCGATGCAGCAATTAGAAGAACATCATCACTTCTTGGAATTCCTGAAAATGAGCTTGATGAACGTCACTTCGAGCCAATCTACCCTCTTGGGCTTGGTGTTTGTTCCGTTCGACCAATTGAAATGGCTAAGGCCTTTGCAACAATTGCCAACAACGGTCTTGAAGTTACTCCAATTGCAATTCTTTCTGTTGAAGACAAAAAAGGAAACGTAGTCCTCAACCCTGCAAAGGAACTCAGGGACAAGCAGAATTCCAAGGACGGTCAGAAGCAGCTCCTTAAGCCAGAAACAGCATTCATCATGCAGGAAATGCTCAAGGAAACTGTCTGGTCAGGTACTTTGAGAACCGGTGCTGATTGGGATGCAACAAAGCACGTTATTGGAAAAGAAAAAGGAAAGGGATACAAGTTCAAGTTTACCAACATGAACGGTCAGACATTCTCAATGCCTGTTGCAGGAAAAACCGGTACCACACAGAACTGGGCCGATGCCTGGACCGTTGGTTTCACTCCATACTACACGGCAGCTTTCTGGTTTGGATTTGACAAACCGGGACAGTCACTTGGTCTTACAATCACAGGTTCCACACTTGCCGGTGTTGCCTGGGGTGATTACATGAATGCCGCAAACCAGGGAAAACCATACAAGCCATTCTTTGAGACAACCCCTAAGGGACTTGTAAGAATGAAGGTATGTTCTACCAGTGGTGAAATATTGACAAGCAAGTGTCCGGGTCATGGAGTTGTTGGCTACTACTATCCTGGAACACAGCCTACACGTCTTTGCCGCAAGCATACAAACACAACTCCTCTTGATATTGGCATGGAACGACTTGAAAGGGCTCAGATTATGTCAGGATTAAGTTTTGAGTTCAATGATGATGACTTTGAAGATTCTCCACTCAATGTTGATCTTGGATTCCTTGATGGTGAAGATTCAGACACAACAGAAGATACTGCAACAAACTCTGATCCTGACAATATGAGCAACTGGCTTCTTGACTAGCAATTTGATTTTTGGGCATTACAATGATAATTAAGATTGAGGACATTAAGGTAAAAAAAAGAGTTCGCAAGGATTTGGGAGACATTGATTCTCTCAAGGAAAGCATCCGACTTTATGGTCTTCTAAACCCAATCACAATCAATGCTGACCATGAACTTGTTGCCGGAGAAAGACGGCTTGAGGCTTGCAAGGCCCTTGGCATGGAAAGAATAAACGCAGTTGTTCTTGATGCAAATGTAGATAAAATCAAGCAGCTTGAAATTGAACTTGAAGAAAACAACCAGCGAAAGGAATTCTCAGATGAAGAACTTCTTGAAGGCTATGAACGTCTTGAACGGCTCAGAAATCCACCTCTGATTTTAAGAATATTAAAGGCTATCGCAAGATTCTTCCTTGCAATAATTGAAGGAATAAGGAAACTGTTCAACAAAAAATAATCTTTGCTTTTCGATGTTTTTGGAATTATAATTTTCTTATGCTGATTTTCAGTACTAAGCGCTGTGAATTCATGGCGCTTTTTTTTAATCCGGAGGCACAACCATGAAGCAGATAAAAATCACTTTTCCTAACAAAACAACAGAAACATTTGAAAATGATATTCGTCCTTTAATCCTTATGGAAAAACTTTCAGAAGGTGAAAATGACAGAAAAATCATTGCAGTAAAAGTCAACAATGAGATTTGTTCCCTAGATGCTCCAATAAACATCAGTGCCCAGATTGAAGGAGTATTCCTTGACACTAAGGAAGGAGCATCAATCTACAGGCGTTCTCTTTGCTTTGTTCTTGCAGCTGCTGCAAACAATCTTTTTCCCGGCACAAGACTTCTTGTAGGCCACAGCCTGGGATACGGATATTACTACACTCTTGAAAAGAAGGATGGCATTTCAAAGCAGGACATAGATTTGCTTTCAAAGGAAATGAAACGAATCATCGAAAATGACTCAATAATTGAAACATCATTCATTTCATACACAGAAGCATGTGATTTGTTTGAAAAACTTTCACTAACAGAAACCAGAAAACAGCTGAACTTCAGGTGTCCATCAAAAGTTCAGATAAACACTTTGGGATCATTCAGTGACCTGTATTTTGGCCCATTGGTAAGTTCAACTGGAATTCTCAGGGTATTCGAACTGAAACCTTATGCAGACGGATTTCTTCTCCGATTCCCTGAACACAATGCTCCTGAAAAACTCACAGAATTTGTTGATCAGCCAAAGCTTTTTGAAATCTACAAAACATACAAGGAATGGGGAAAAAAGCTGGGTGTCACATCAGCTGCCAGCCTGAACCAGATGATCCACAACAGGGAAATCAAGAACTTCATAAACATTACCGAAACACTGCAGACAAAGCGCATATCTGAAATTGCAGACCAGATCAAGGCAAAGAAAACTGCACGAGTAGTACTTATTGCAGGTCCATCATCATCCGGCAAGACAACCACCAGCATGAAGCTCTCACTGCAGCTGCAGGCACTGGGATTTAATCCAAAGCTCATCAGTCTTGACAACTACTATGTAGGAAGACAAGAAACTCCAAAGGATGAATTCGGTAACTACGACTATGAATGCCTTGAAGCCCTCAACATCAAAATGCTCAACCAAAACCTCGTGGATCTGTTCAACGGAAAGGAAATTGAGCTTCCTGCATACGATTTTCATGCCGGAGTCAGCTATTTCAAGGGAGACAAAATGCGTCTTGAAGAAAATGATATTCTTATCATGGAAGGTATTCATGGTTTGAATGACAAACTCACTCCTTTAGTTCCGGCAGAAAAGAAATTCAAGATTTATCTGAGTGCACTTACACAGCTAAACCTTGATGACCACAATAGAATTGCAACAAGTGACAATCGTCTCATCCGAAGAATTGTTCGAGATTCTAATTTCAGAGGCAAAAGTGCAGCAGACACAATTGCTATGTGGGATAATGTTCAGAAAGGTGAAAAGCTTCACATCTTCCCATTCCAGAACAATGCTGATGCAATGCTTAACACAGCCCTGGATTATGAAATTTCCGTACTCAAGGTATATGCAGAACCACTGTTAAAATGCGTAAGCCCATTGCAGAAGGAATATGCTGAGGCAAACAGGCTCCTTCAGTTCTTGAACAATTTCTCACAGATTTCCGCAACAAACGTTCCTAACCTTTCAATAATCCGTGAGTTCATTGGAGGATCTGGATTCAAATACTAGAATCTGGCAGACAAAACAAAAAGTCCCTGCACCATACATGCTTAGTGCTGGGACTTTCTCATTTATACCCTGAACCATTTATCAAAAAAACTATCTTGATCCAATATTGTTTCCCTTTGCAGAAACAACATCATCCACGATATTTTCTTCTTCCCTTATCATTTCTTTTTTCCATTCCGAGAGCTGCTTTTCCCGAAGTTTCTCCAGTGATTTGGTATTCTTGAGGCACTCCCTTACAACTTCTCTCTTCTGATCACTAATCATCTGTGCCTGAACCAAATCTTCAAGAAGCACTTCCTTTTTCTGGTCAAGCATATACAAATAGTTTGAAAGCTGGGACTGAATATAGAGATCCTGGGCAGAACCATTGTTTTTTATGGATGAAACCCTGTTTTTGGCGATTGTATCAAGCTCACCCTGAATTCTGGAGACTTCTGCATTTGCCTTTCCCAGCTCAGCTTCTGCCTGCCGTTGCTCATACTGACGAACCTCAAGCAATTTCTGAAGCTTAAACACGAATTTCTTCATTATGCCTGCAATTCAGCGTATTCTTCTTCAGGAATCTCGATACCTGAAACCTGCGAAAGTCTTTGGAGAGTATCCTCAATTGTAAGATGCTCATGAGTATCCTGGCACAAAAAGTCCTCAAGTTCCTCATGATGCTCAATTGCCTCGTCAATCTCAGTGGAATTACCACGCTGGTATACGCCAAGCTTAATAAAATCCTCCTGTTCAGAATAAAGGGCAATCCATTTTTTCAGGCGCTGAACAGCCTTATTTGTATTGGTACCTGAAACTCTCTTTGCAAGACGACTGATACTTGTAAGCATATCTATGGCAGGATAATGCTGCTTGCCTGCAAGCTCACGGCTTAAGACAATATGTCCGTCTAGAGTTCCGCGAACCTTATCTGCTATAGGCTCATCCATATCGCCCCCATCAACAAGAACAGTATAAAAGGCTGTAATTGATCCCTTGTCATTTGTTCCTGTACGTTCCAAAAGTTTTGGAAGCATGTCAAAAACACTTGGCGGATAACCACGCTGTGCCGGAGGCTCTCCTGTTGCAAGACCAATTTCACGCTGTGCGTGGGCAAATCGAGTGACACTATCAAAAAGCATCATGACATCCTTACCCTGATCGCGGAAATATTCAGCAATGGCAGTAGCAACATATGCCGCCCTTAACCTGGCAATAGAAGGAGTATCTGATGTAGCAACAACAAGAACAGATCTTTTAAGACCCTCTTCTCCTAGATCATTCTCAATAAAGTCCTTAACTTCGCGTCCACGTTCACCAATCAATGCAATAACGTTTATGTCTGCACTTGTATTTCTTGCAATGGTAGAAAGCAAAGTTGACTTACCAACACCAGAACCTGCAAAAATACCAAGTCGCTGGCCCTTTCCAACTGTCAAAAGAGAATCAATTGCACGAACGCCAGTAACAACACGACGATCTATTGATTTGCGGGACATTGGATTTGGAGGATTATTCAAAGCCGGATAATATGTTTCTGGAAGAATCTCGCCCTTTCCGTCGTAGGGTTTTCCTGTTGCATCAATAACGCGGCCAAGAAGCTGCTTTCCCACAGGAACTTCAAGTACATGACCAGATGCCACAACAACACTTCCAATTTCAATTCCACGAGTTTCACCAAAAGCCATGAGCCTGATAATATTATCTTCAAGTCCAACAACTTCTGCAAGAACATTTGTCTTAAGAGAATCAACATGAATTGTACAGATTTCACCAATTACACTTCTAGGACCATTGCATTCAATCATGAGACCCTTAACTGCAATTACAGAACCTGTATACTTGATTGGTTCTGTGCGCTCGATTGTATTTATGTATTTGTCGAAAAAGCTTTCCATTTTTCCCCACCCTAATTATAATTCATAATAAATAATTCATAATTATGAATTACCAATTGATCAAAGGTCCGGATTGATAGCTTCTGCTTTAGCAACAGTCTTGATTGGTGAAATACTAAGAATCTGAGTTTCAAGCTCACCCAGCTGACTTGCAATACGTGCATCAATTGCACCGAAGTCAGTTTCAACAATACATCCACCCTTTTCAACAGAACTGTCTTCAACAATACTGATATGCTTGATATTTTCCACCTGATGAATGAATTCACCAATATGCTCAGTAGTAAGCTTAACATCGGAAAGATTAACACGAAGAGTCACATCTCCAGATCCCTTTACTTTTTTCAAGGCCTGGACAACATTTGCCATGATAACACTCTTCTGATTGTCACTCATGATCTTAACGACTTTTCTTGCAATGAGAATAACAAGATTCACAATCTGCTGCTCAGTTCCATCAAGAATTTCCTGGCGTTTAGTCTGAATTCCTTCAATCATTTTATGGATTCTTTCAACAAGGCGTTCTGCTTCTGCTTTTCCTTCCTTGTAACCTTCCTCATGACCGGCCTTGAATCCATCTCTGTTTGACTTATCAAGAATTTCCTGTTCTTCTTCATGAGCCTTGGCAATAATTTCCTGAGCTTCTGCACGAGCCTTTTCAATAATTTCCTGGGCTTCTTTTTCTGCAGAACTCTTGATGATTGCAGCCTGGTCAGACTGTTTTTTTACCTGAGAAAAAGCAGCTTCCTCTGCATTCTTGACAATCAGATCTGCATCAGCCTGAGCCTTTTCAAGCATCTGTGCCTTTTCTTCTTCCCAGTGAGCCTTAAAAGCCTCTGCTTCACGTCGAAGATCATCTGCCGTTGGACCAGTGTATTCAGGAATGTCTTCTACGACTTCCTCAACCTTAGGAGTAAAATCCCTTGTAAACTGGAGCAAAACTTCTCCTTTCTTTGAGTTTATCTCTGTAGGTCTAAATACACTCTGTGCCATATATAACTTCCTTTAATTTTATACAACCATCTCGTCATCAGAAGAACGTGCAATAACGATTTCACCACTGTCTTCAAGACGTCTGATAACAGAAACAATCTTCTGCTGGCTTTCTTCCACATCCTTCAAGCGAACAGGTCCCATGTATTCCATGTCTTCCTTGAGCATGGCAGCTGCACGCTTAGACATGTTTCGGAAAATCTTGTCCTGAACTTCCGTATCAACAGATTTGAGAGCCTTGGCAAGTTCCTGAGTATCAACTTCACGAAGAACTTTCTGAATTGCGCGGTCATCAAGCATAACAATATCTTCGAAAACAAACATTCGCTTCTTGATTTCTTCTGCAAGTTCCGGATCATCTTCTTCCAATGTTTCGATAATAGCCTTTTCAGAAGAGCGGTCAACAAGGTTAAGAATTTCAACGATGCTGTCAACACCACCGGCTGCAGTATAGTCTTCTGAAGACAATGTAGAAAGCTTCTTTTCAAGAACGCGTTCAACTTCACGCAAAACTTCCGGAGATGTTCGATCCATTGTTGCAAGACGTTTTGAAACTTCAGGCTGAATTTCTGCCGGAAGATTCTGAAGGATTGTTGCAGCCTTTGCTGGTTCAAGATAAGCAAGAATCAGGGAAATTGTCTGTGGATATTCCTGCTGGACAAAGTTTAGCAAGTGTGCAGGGTCAGTTCTTCGGATAAAGTCAAATGGACGAACCTGAAGACTTGAAGTAAGACGATTGATAATATCAATGGCCTTCTGAGAACCCAGAGATTTTTCAAGAAGTTCACGGGCAAAATCAATACCACCAGTAGTGATAAAGTTCTGAGCCTGCATAAGTTCCTGGAATTCTTCAAGAACCTGATCCTTAAAATCAGCATCAATTGTATCAAGACGTGCAATTTCAAAAGTAAGTGTTTCTACTTCATCTTCACGCAAATGCTTCATGACATCACTGGCAATATCACTTCCGATTGCAACGAGAAAAATAGCTGCTTTCTGGCGACCTGTCAGATTCTTATAATCTTTGGCTCCGCCTTTTTTCTTGCCTTTTTTGCCATCGACTAATTCTTCAGCCATAAACTACTCCTCCTTGAGCCACATTGCAAGAACATTTGCAAGAGCTTCAGGATCAGGATTGATATTTTTGAGAGGATTATGCTCCTCAGCAACAGCAGCACGGGCATTATCTTCAGCCCTTATAATAGTATCGGCAGGAAGGAATCTTTTCATCATTCCGTACCTTGCTGTTTCTTCAAGGACACTGTTTTCAGCATACACATCATACCATGTGCCCAATCTTTCTATATGCTTTCTAAGTTTCTTCAATTCTGCAGTGGAGAAATATTTCAACATGTCTCCAGTCACGCTGGAACCAAGCTCACAAAAGAGCATTGCAGCCTTGTCTTTACCTGACAATACATTCTGTCTAACGAAACCTGCCATATACTACTCCTCCATAAGCCATGTGCGAAGAAGCATAGCAACATCTTCAGGATGTTCCTTAGCCATTGCAACCGCACTATCAAGCAATTCTGCACGCTTTCTTTCCTCGACAGACATTGTAACTTCCATACCCTGCTGCTGAGCCTCGAAAAGTGCTCTCTGTCTTTCTTCTTCCTGCTGACGGATTCTTTCTTCTTCTGCAAGACGTCTTCTGCGTTCAATTTCACGACTGATAACACGGAACAGGATAAATGCAATGAGAACAACAGCAACACCAATAAGGCTAAGCATGATTGTCTTGTTTCTCTTGAGAAGTTCAAGATAAGCCCTGTCTTCCTCTTCAAATTCCTTCTGCCGGTTAAATCCAAGGTTAGTTACAACAACATTATCTCCGCGAGCCTTGTTGTAACCTACTGCACCCTGGACAAGCCTTACGGCCTCTGCAATCTGTTCCTGAGTCAAAGGTGTATATTCACGCTTGATAACACCATTTTCTACGATAAGTTCATTGTTTTCGTCGTAAACCTTTCTCCACTTACCATCGATATCTACAGAAATAGAAATTCTGTCAATCTCAGGATGAATAATCTCAGAAATATTTTTTTCATTGAGGGCATAGTTCCTCTTGGCACCATCCTCAGTAGACTTTCCGATCACATTGGACATGTCTGACATTACAGGAGGATTCTGTCCCTCAACTCCAGAAACACCTTCAGGATTGTATCCCGTTCCGGTAAAACTCTTGTTTACAGTCTCTTCTGAAAGAACAAGTGAATTAACAACTTCTGAGTCATCGTAGGGTGTATTAGGATTATCTTCACGAATCTTAATTCCGGAGTATTCCTTGGCAGTTGAAGTTCTCTCGGACATGTTCATCTTGATTGTTACGTTTGTAACACCAACACGGTCTTCACCGAAAGTTTTCTGAAGTGCATTAAGAACATCACTGGCATACTGAGTTTCAAGCCTGCGCCTGATTTTCTGCTCTTTTTCAATATTTGAAAGCCTGTCACTTTCTTCCATGCCTTCAAAATCATTAATCTGAAGATTAGTTAATCCATCAACAATTGTAATGTCATTATCACGAAGTCCTTCAACAGCAGTCTTAATAAGGTTCTGGATAGCCCTGACCTGCTTCTTTTCAAGGGGAGCTCCGCCTGCTGCATAAAGAGTAACACTTGCAGTTGTTGGTTCCTGATTATCAAGAATCAGTGACTTCTCAGGAATAACAAGAATAACATTTGCCTTCTGAATGGCATCAAGGTTTTCAAGCTGATTCTTAACAAGATTTTCTGTAGCACGCTTCCAGTTAACTGTGTTGTCAAAGTCACTTCTTGTCCATCGCTCAACATCAAAGATTGAGTATGCATTCTGTCCCTGAGGAACAAGCCCTTCATAAACAAGAACACTTCGATACTTTCTGGCAATTGCCTCTGAGTCAACTGAAATGTAGTTTTCTGAATCTACGTAAGCCTTGACATTATCCCGGTTAAGACGGAATACAATATTGTCCCTGTCAAGCTCATCATTAATTGGATTTGAAAAGAGTCTTACACTGGCAGGACTAGAAGACATCCTTGCCATGAGTATGACGGCAGCAATTACCACAACGACAACTGCTGCACCAATACCTTTCTGAATTGGAGACCACTTGCCCCATTTTTCTTTAATGGATTGACTGTTTTTCTTCAACCATTCGTTCATATTCCCCTCCCATGAACGAATAACATTCTTTATTTGTTATCAGTATACTTTCCCCAAAATATACTGAAAGTTCTTTCAATATAAGGAAAATTATACCATCTATATATAAATTTGAAAAGCCTTAAAGTCTGCTCAACTTTAATTTTTTACGGCCGCCCCACATTACTCTGGAGGCAGCCTGTTAATTACCTGTTCTGAGAAAGATCTGTCCATCCCTTAACCATACGCTCAATAACTGTCTGTGCAAGGTTAAGTGACATCTGAGCCTTTGCCATTGCTGTTGTAACATCATGAATGTCAACACTGTCAGGATCAGTAATAATCTGTTCCTGAAGGCTTGAAACCTTAAGCTGCTGACTGTTCATTTCACTTACTGCCTCAAGAACCATTGACTCAAAAGAGCCTTGTGGCTTTTCAGTTTCTGTTACAGTTCCAGAATTAACCTTCTGATTGAATTTCTCAATGCGATCAATGATCTTTGCAGTACCAAGATGTGCTTCATGAGATCTGTTGAGTTCAAGTGAACCAAAGTTAATGTTCATAATCTATCATCCCCTCTATTACACATTCACCAGAATCAGCTGCCGATTTCCATGGCACTTGCAAACATTTCCTTACTTCCCTGAATAACAGAAGAGTTTGCTTCGTATGCACGGTTAGCAGAAATCATATCAACCATTTCATTTACGATATTAACGTTCGGATACTCAACATAGCCTTTGTTAGGTCCAGACTGAATTGCATCTGGATGGGTTGGATCATATACCATTCTGCCCTGTTTTGTATCCTTTACGATTTCACGAACCCGGACTCCCTTTCCTGGACCATTATCCATATCTGAATCAACAAAGGGGAATCTCCATGTTGGATTTTCAGAGGCAATCGGCTCAATGACAACAGACTGTTTTCTGTAAGGACCGCCTTCCTGAGTGCGTGTTGAAGTTGCATTGGCAATGTTATTTGCAATAACGTCAGTTCTGAGACGCTCTACAGCCATTCCTGTTGCAGCAACATTAATACTAGAAAACAAACCCATTCTATACCTCCGAAACCTTTCTACCAGTCAAATCCAGTTTTTTCACTAGATACTCTTCATTGCAGTCCTTACCTGATTAAACTCAAAGCTTGTAAGCTGAGTCAAAAGCCTGTACTGCATCTGAATCTGAACAATGTTCATTGCTTCCTGTTCCGCATCAACATTGTTTCCATTGGCCTTAGCCTGGGTTGTATAGTCAGTAACGCGTCTTGGTTCCACCTTTCTCCAGTCACGAGGCATTTCACTGTGAATGTGACGCTCATCTGATGTCTGCATTCTGAAGCCTTCATGAGCATTATCACGGCTAACAAAAGCTCTCTTAAGCTCACTCTCGAAGTTAACCTGCTGCTTCTTGTAGTTAGGAACCTCACTGTTAGCAATATTGTTTGCAGTAACCTGATAGCGGAGACTGGAAACATCCATCGCACGAGTCAATAAATCTACGGAATTACTAAAACTATTCATACCCATATAATTAGCATCGGAATTCCATGAATTTACTTTAGTTTTTTCTTGAACTCATTACCTCAAGAACCTTTTTTTTGTTTGCCTCAGCTTCCTTAACCTTGGCTGCATTTGGCTTTAATTCTATGATTCTGTCATAAAGAGCAACTGCCTTGTCACCTTCACCGGTCATATAATATGCCCTTGCAAGAACAAACATTGCGTTGGTATCCTTTTTCTGCGTCTCAAGAAATTTTTCAAGATGAGGAATTGCCTTGTCACACTCATCAAGTGTAAAGACATAGAGCACACCAAGACCATACATTGCACGATAATACTTTGGATCAAGACTAAGCGCCTGAAGATATGCATCCTCTGCAAGACGCAGATAGTTCATTCTCTTCACCACGCTGTCAGAATTTATACCTTCCGCATTATAGTCCATGTAAGTTGGAGCAAGGAATCCGGCACAAACACCAACGTAGTAATACAGGTTCTGGTTTGCCGGATAATATGTGAGGGCTTTCTGGAAACACTCCAGGGCCTTTCCATATTCCTGCTGGTCAAGATAGCGGGTTCCAAGGATTTTATACCAGATTCCAATCTGCCCGTCAGTCAATGCCAGATCCATTGATCTCTTGTCAAACTTCCTGATGGCTTCAATCAACTCTTCCTTTGTTGTTGGATTTGAAACACCTTCCTCAATTTTCTGCATTCGCTTGATAGTATTGTAAGATGCACCGCAAGACGAAAGAACCACAGCAAGTGAAAGGACTGCAACAGTAACAAATAAATTTTTCTTCATGATATATCTCCAAACAAAACTAATCGTTTTTTATTTCCTCATTGTTATCTCTATAACCAGGCCGCCTGAAATATTCCTGATGAAAATCCTTAAGCATCTCGTCATCCACGTGAGTATATATCTGGGTTGTGGACAAATCTGAATGCCCCAAAAGTTCCTGAACCGAACGAAGATCAGCACCGCCTTGCAGCAAGTGGGTTGCAAAGGAATGGCGCAACGTGTGAACCTTCACATCAAGACCTGTTCTTGCGCAAATAGCCTTGAAATTTTTCCACACTCCCTTTCTGGAAATGGGATTGCCACGTGCATTCACAAAAACCTCATCACATATTCTGGAACCAACTATTTCTGGTCTTGCCTTATAAAGCCATTTTTCAAGCCATTCAAAGGCAGCATCACCAAAAGGAACAATTCTCTCCTTGTCACCTTTTCCACGCACAACAAGAATTCTTTCCTTAAAATGGATTCCCGAAATGCATAGGGAACAAGCCTCACTTATTCTCAGGCCGCAGCTGTAGATAAGCTCAAAAAGACATCTGTCCCTGATTCCCAGAGGCGTAGAGACATTGATGGAATCAAGAATTCCGTCAACCTGCTCAACCTCAAGCACCTTGGGCAAAAGCCTGGAAGTCTTTGGACGGTCCATCTCAAGGGCATAGTTTTCTGCCCAGATATTTTTTCTTCTCAAGAAGGCACCAAAAGCCCTGAGAGCCGAAAGATCCTTTGCCACAGTGAGATCTGCAACACCCCTGCTCTTACGCTCTGCCAGATAATAAAGCAAAGTTCTTGTATCACAGGATTCAATGGGAATTCCCTGACTTTCAGCATACAAAAGAAATTCCTTAACAGAAAATCCATAGGTCTGTGCAGTCAGTTCACCGGAATTCTCAATGAAAAGCATTTCAGAATAGAACTCACGCAAGAGCCCGTCATACTTCATACAGATTAAGTCAAATCAATTGAGCGGGAAAACTTTTTTCGCAGATATGCAGGAACATCCTTGTCATCAAGATCAACTGTATCTGGAACTTCACGTCCACGGAAAACTCTTGATGACTCAGGCTCTGTGCGGACAGGAGCTGCAGGTATCTCAGGAGCAGCATCCGTTTCCTGAACAGAAGATGATTCCACATTATCAAAGTAAGGTGACTTAGACTGATCAAATGAAGAAAAAGAATCTCTTTCCGTTCTTGAAGGAATTTCCTCTTCCACATAAGATTCCTGCCTTGAAGATCCCGACATGAGATTTTCAAATTCACCATAGTCCATTATGGAATCACTGTTTCCGGCTTCACTTGCCGCAACAGATTCAGCTTCAGCAAGTTCCTCATTATCAAAGGCTGTTGCAATAACGGTTACAGCAAGATCATCATCTTCCATTCGCTCATCAACATAAAGACCGGCAATAATGTTTGCAGATGGATTTGCAGATTCAGTGATTGTATCAACAATTTCCTTGTATTCCTCAAGGCTGATTGCACCGTTTGAAGTTACATTGATAAGAATCTTCTTTGACCCGTCAATCTGGCGGTTCTTGAGAAGAGGATTTGCAATTGCACCCTGAACAGCATCGAGAATTCTGTTCTCACCCTTTCCGCGTCCAAGACCAAGAATACACTCGCCTGAATCGCGCATGATTGTGCATACGTCAGCAAAGTCTACGTTTATGTCTCCGGTCTTTGTGATTACTTCTGTAAGTCCTCTTACTCCGGCACAAAGAATGTTGTCTGCAATCATGAACTGCTCGCGGAAGTTAAGCTTTCTGCCAATTCCCTTGACAGCTTCAAAAATAAGGTCGTTTGGAATTACAATAAGGCTGTCCACGTGATCCTTGATTTTTTCAAGGCCTTCCCTGGCATTATTCATTCTTACCTTTCCTTCATGTTCAAAAGGAGTTGTAACAACGCCAATAGTAAGGATTCCTGCTTCGTGGGCAAGTTCAGCTACAATAGGTGCAGATCCGGTACCAGTTCCACCTCCCATTCCGGCAGTGATGATTACCATGTCAGTTCCCTGAAGAAGTGCCTTGATCTTATCTGCATCTTCCCTGGCTGCATTTTCACCAACCTGAGGATTTCCACCGGCTCCAAGACCACCAGTAATCTTTTGTCCGATAGCAACACGATTAGGTGCTGAAGATACCTTCAGGGCCTGTCTGTCTGTATTGAGGACAACAAAATCAACTCCGGAAACACCATCCTTTATCATGCGCTGAACGGCATTTGATCCGCCGCCACCACAACCGATGATTTTTACCACAGTTGGATTATCATTGCCAATTTCATCTTCTTCATCATATGAAGGAACAGCAAACAAAGCTGAATTTGGATTTAGTGACTGATTTGAAATTCCACCCTTGTCATCTTCCTGAATGTTTGAGAATTCCATAATTTCCTCCCGACCCATTTTAATCTGACTAATCCCCATTATCAGATTTTATTTAATTAACAGAATTTTTTAAGTATCTTCTTTAGTTTTCCCATGGCTCCCTCTGAAACACCGCTTGTTGCTCTGGTTCCGGAAGTTCCATTCGGATTAACTTTTTTATTTACTAGAACAATACCGACACAGGTAGCAAACTCTGGAGACCTGTATGGCAAATCAACCTCTCCCAGTTCAGAAGCCTGTCCAAGACGAACTGCAGTAGTCTTCCATACGTTCTGCGTAAGCTCCACAATTCCATTCATGAGAGCTCCACCACCTGTAAGAATAATGCTGCCGTTCAAGTGCTTGAGATTAGATCCCTTTATAACAGCTTCCCTGGCCATGTTGAGTATTTCCTCAAGACGAGCCTGAATGATTTCAGACAGAACCTCGCGGTTTGACTGCTCCGGCGGAAGATTTCCAATTCCAGGAATGATAACTTCTTCCCTGTCTTCACCACCAAAAAGCCATGCAGTTCCATAGTCCAGCTTGAGTTTTTCTGCCACTGCAAAAGGAACACCCATAACCTGGGCAATATCATTTGTAACCCTGTTGCCGCCTGCCGGAATTGAAGTAGTAAAAACAGGTGCTCCCTTATTTAAGACCATAACATCTGTTGTACCACCACCAAGATCAATGATGATTGATCCAAGGTCAATTTCGTCATCGTAGGCACAGGCCCTGGAAATGGCAAGAGTCTTAAGACAAGTATGATCAAGGTCAACATTGTATTCAGCACGAAGAATGCACTGCCTGATGTTTTCAAGGGCAGTACGTGATGCAGAAACAAGATGAGTCTTAACGTCAAGCCTGACACCCTTAATTCCAATTGGATCCGGGTAAAGGGTATCGTCAACATAGAATTCCTGAGGAATTACCGTGAGCCTGATTTTATCAAATGGAATAAGAACAGCCTTGGCACTTTCGATAGCACGCATTTTTGCATCAACACCAATTTCCATAGGCTGATTTCTGCCACGTGTATCAACAATTGCCGTACCTGTGGAATTCATGGTCTCTACCTGAGAACCACCAATATCTGTGAAAACATAGGTAACAAGAACACCGGCCTGCTGCTCGGCAGCTTCAATTGATTCTCGGATTGAGTTCATGGCAGCCTCGACATTGACAATCACGCCGTTTCTCACTCCCTGGGAAGGAACCTTGGAAACACCGATAATTTCAACCTTATCATCTGAGTCTACTTCTGCTATTACCGTCCTGATAAAACATGTTCCGATATCAAGACCTGCAACAATCCTATGATTCAATGCTTTCCTCTGTGGATGCCCTGTTTTTCTTGTAAGAAACCGAACCATAACGAAGATCAACTTCGCTGACATCAGCCTCAATGGAATTAACCACATCAAGAACAACCATCATGCACTTTATGGCATCTTCATTCAGCTGAGGATCCGTAAGCACCCTAACCTTACTGAAAGCAGGATAAAGTGCAAGCTCATAGTTCCCGAATTCCTTGGGAACAATCTGAATTTCAGAAATAACCGCAAAATACTTCTGTGGAAGACTTCTGATCTGTGAAATCTGTTCCATAAGCACGCGATACTTTGACGGGAGTCGCATTCCCTCCACCAGATTTTCAGACGGAATGCCTGTAACCAGCGGAATCGAAGTATCCTGTGCAAGAGCATCAGAATTTGCAGTAAATACTACACCATTTTCATCAATTTGAACAGACTTTGAGCGACCATTTTCAAAAACAATTGAATTTGCAACAGCCACACGCTCCCTGACAGAAATAACAACCTGATCCGGAAATTTCTTGTCAACACTGACACTTTCAATTCCAGAAACAGTGCTCAACAATGCAACTGCCCTTGATGGATTGAACTTATTCCAGCTGTCTGTTGCCATAGGCTCAAGCTTTTCTTCAAGCAAATCAGAAGAAATTGTTTCAAGACCCTTATATTCAACCCTTGGAATTCCAAAACATGGAACGAGAAATGCATAAATTACGGCTTCAATGCCAAGAAAAATCATGAATAAAATGGCTATAACCTTAAAAAAGACAACCTTTCCGTCCTTTTTTTCTTCTTTTACATGAGCTTTTTCCCTGGCAGATACACGTCTTTTTCCAGATGGCATTTTTTTGTGCCGGCCCGTATCATCCATAAATTCGTCTATATCAACTGAATAAGCAACATCACTCATATTCAACCACCACTCCCCCAAAGCTCTCTATCTCATCATCAGTTTCCGAACTGTTTTTTTTCTTTTTGTCTTTTTTTCGTCCTGTATCCACAAATTCATCATCGGATTCCTGGCTGCAATGTGAAGCATTTATGATAAAACCGCACATGGCCATAGTTACAATCAAAGAGGATCCGCCTGATGAAAAGAACGGAAGCGGAATACCGGTTGTTGGAAGTGAACCGCAGACAACACCGCAATTCAACACTGTCTGAACAAAAATTGAAAGGGTACAGCCAAATGCCCCGTATGCTGCAAATCTGTTTGGACACCTGAATGCAATTCTGAATCCGCGAACAGCAAAGGCTGCAATCAAAATAAAGAACAGAGTCACACCCAGAGCACCCATGGAAGTTGCCCATCCTGCAAAAATATAGTCAGTCTGAACTTCAGGAATACCTGAAACCCTTTCAAGCTCAACTCCTGTTCCAACACCAAAAAATCCGCCTGAATGAATTGCACGTGAAGCAACAAGGTTCTGGAAATATGTAGTGGACTTGTACTGCTCCGGCATTATGTAGGCCAGAATTCGATTCAACCGGTACTGTTCAGTCAAAATCATAAGGATACCAGCAGGAATGACCAGTGTAATAATCGGCAGAATCCACTTAACGCTTGTACCACTAATAAGGAAAATAGAAAAACCAAGACCAAGAACGAACATTGAAGTTGAAAGGTCTCTCTGCCTGGCAATGATCAATGAAAACAAAACCAGGGCTGCAATAGGATAAAGTGATTCCTTGGAATCTTCCTTGTACTCTGATGAATGCTTGTCAAAAAGGAATGAAAGATAAAGCACAATTGAAAGCTTCACAAGTTCACTAGGCTGGAATGAAAGAGAACCGATGGAAATCCAGCGGGCAGCACCATTTTTTTCATCCCTGAAGGCAGGAATGAATGTCATGACGCACAACAAAAATGAACAGGCTGCAAGCATGAATGAAAAGCGCTTTATCACCTTCATTGGAAGCACTGCAAAAGTAATCATGGATGCTCCCCCCAGAACTGATGCTGAAACATGACGGACAACAAAATAATAGCGGGAGCCAAAGAATCGTTCTCCAACAAAAGGAGTGCACACAAACAGGGTGAACAAACCAAGTCCCCATAGAAGAACAACTATGGCAATAAAGAGAGTATCGCTTTTTCTGTAATCGCTGACTGGTCGCTCAGCAAAAAAAACGTAATTTCTCAAGATTCAGCTCCACAAAGAAATTTTGTAAGTCTTTCAAGGCCCATTCCACGAGAAGCCTTTATCAATACAATTGAATGCTCAGAAAACTCTTTTTTGATTTCAAGCGATATAGTCATCAATGCATCATCAGTTTTTTCTGAACAAAAAACAAAACGGTCTCCGGAACTTTTCTTGCAGGCAGCTTTGTAGGCATTTTCCATTTCTGTGCCAACAAAGAAAACCTTGTCTGCACTTGATTCAGCAGCCATGATTCCAGTTTTCTCATGTTCCTTTTCTGAATCAGCACCAAGCTCAAGCATGTCTCCCAAAACAAAAATCTTCTTTTCACCAGATGTGACAGATGAAACAAATTCTATTGATTTTTCCATTGAATCAGGATTTGCATTGTAGCAGTCCTGAACGATGGTATACTTGTCTTCAATTACCTGACTTCTTCCAAACATTGGTTCAAGGTCATTGATACCCTGAGCAATCTCACTGTCACTTACACCCAGTTCCTGGCACAAGGCAATTGCTCCCAGTGCATTCTTGTAGTTGTACTTTCCAGGAAGCTTGAGAACAGCTCTATTTTTACCCACAGAGAATTCAGTTCCCTTGAGTCCCAGATCGGCAATGAACTTAACTGAATCTGTGTCCATTCCGTAATGAATGCATTTTCCCCTGATCTGCTTTTCAAGGAATTCAGCATAGTCGTCATCAAATGGAATTACACCTGTGCTTTGTGAATCAAAGTGATCAAAAACCTTTGCCTTTTCCCTTGCAATGTTGTCACGACTTCCGAGAAGCCCAATGTGAGCAGTACCAATATTTGTGACTATTGCATAATGGGCCTTGAGAACAGCTGAAATTTCACCGATTTCATTTTCGCGGTTCATGCCCATTTCAAAAACGCCAGCTTCATGTTCCTTTCTGATATTGAAAACAGAAAGAGGAAGCCCTGTCTCACTATTAAGATTTCCCTTGTTTGTAACGACCCTGTATTTCCTTGCAAGAACTGCAGCAAGAATTTCCTTTGTAGTGGTCTTTCCGCTTGATCCGGTAACAGCAACCTTAATCAGGGACGGAAATTTTTCCACATACTTTCCAGCGGCTTTCTGAAGTGCTGTAAGAGTATTTTCAACGGCAATAAAATTCACTTCTGGATTTGAGTTATGAATCTCGTTGAAAAATGCCGGGTTCTTCTCATAGTTAGAAAGACAGATAAACACACAGGAAGCACCTTTTTCCACAGCCTGAGGAATATACTTGTGTCCGTCCTGAAATTCACCAATAAGGGGAACAAACAAAGTATCCTTTTCAACAAGACGCGAATCTGTCTGGACAGATGAGAAATGCCAGTTTCCGTCACCAAGCACAAAAATTCCGCCTATAGATTCCAGTGTTTCTTCCATTGTCAAAAGAGTTTCTGCCTGGCTCATTTCCCTGCCCCCAAGTTTACCCGGACGATTTCGTCACTTTCAGCTTTTCTCATTCCAAGTTCATTTTCTGCAATGGATTCGATTCTGTCTGATCCCGACAAGACACCGATATCCGTAATCATTTTTTTGTTTTCCTCGATAAGGAATTCCTGTTTCTTTTCCAGCTCAATAATTGACTTCTGCAGTTCTCTGTATCTTGCTGACTGAACTCCGTTAAGAATCAAAAGTCCTGGAATGGAAACAGCCACAAAAAAAATCCCGAAAATTCTCAAAAAATTCCTTGTCCTGTTTTTCATAAGGCCTCCACTCCATACAAACGCTTTTCATCAGCATCACGCAGTTTTCTCACAACCCTGAGCTTGGCACTTCGTGATGGAGAATTTTCCTTTATTTCCTGAGCAGTGGGTTCAACAGGTTTTCTTGTCAAAACTTCAGCACAAGGAACTCCACCGCAAACACAGGCAGGGACTTCCGGCGGGCAGACACACTGCTTTCCCAGGTTTCTGAAATAGTTTTTTACGATTTTGTCTTCAAGTGAATGGAATGTTATGACGCCAAGTTTTCCGCCAGGAGCAAGAACATTAAAGGCGTCGTGAATTGCTTCCGGAAGACGCTTCAACTCACTGTTTACATGTATTCTTAAAGCCTGGAAAGTTCTTGTTGCAGGATGAATGTTTCCATACCTGTACTTTGACGGCACTGCATTCCAGATAATATCAGCCAATGCTTTAGTTGATTCAATTCTTCCATTTCTTCTGGCTTCAACAATCGAAGATGCAATTCTTCTTGAATACTTTTCATCAGAATACAAATAGATCATATTTGCCAGTTTTTCTTCTGCCATTGAATTGACAACATCTGCGGCACTTTCTTCAGTAAGGGGATTTAGCCTCATGTCCAGAATTTCATCATGACGGAAAGAAAATCCCCTCCCGCTTCTTTCATAATGAAAGACACTGATTCCAAGATCAAAGAGAATCAAATCAGGACGTCTTTGCTGGGGATCCCCCAATGGAAAATTCCTGTAGAAATCGTTGAACCACCCATTGAAGAATTCCATTCTTTCTCCAAAGCAGGAAAGTCTTTCCCTTGCCCTGGCCTGAATGACTGAATCTGCATCTAGTCCCATTATGTGTAATCCTGGGAATTTATTTAGAAAATTGTAGGAATGCCCGCCTTCTCCCAATGTTGAGTCAATCATAAATGCATCGTTTTCAAATTTCTCACCGACAGGAGACAGATATTCGAGACATTCATTGAGCAATACGGGAGTATGGACGATTTCCACTTTTCATTCCTCACAGCAATATGTCACCCATTGATTCGCTTGCAGCCTGAATAAATGAGCTTTCTGTCCTTTCAAGATATTCACGGTAACGCTCTGAATCCCACAATTCCATGTATTTATTGATTCCAAGAATCGTGCATTCACCCTTCAGACCGGCAAAATCTCTCAGGCTCTGGGGAATAGAAAGACGGCCGGACTTGTCAAAAGCAACTTCCTGGGCCGGTGAAATAAAGCGCCTCAAAACCATGCGCTTTTTGTCATCAAAAAGAGAAGCAGACCCCATGATTTTTTCACTCAATGAAGTCCACTCATCCACTGTAAAAAGCATGAGACAGTTATCAAGACCACGCGTAACGACGAGCCCATCCTGCTGCAACACTGAGCGCAGCTTGGCCGGGAACTGGATTCGACCTTTGTCATCCAGCGTATTGCTATACTCGCCAAAAAGCATGTTCATGCCACTACTCACCACTTTTTCCCACTATTTCCCACTTAATCTCTATTTTATATAAAAAATTCTTAATGTCAACCAAAAAACATGCCGATAAGCAAAGATTTTTCCCACGAACACATTTTTTTTAGCCAAAAAACAGCAGCAGACAGGACAAACTGCACCAAAAAAGTAAAATTCAGCATCTTTCTTCAATTAAATGCGGCTAATGATGATAATTCATTGAAAAATAACGAAAAGCGAGGTATAATTATTTGAATTGTAATTTGTAAAAACATTGATACTTCTGCCAAAGGAACAGCAAAACCGGAGAACAAAACATGACAACACTGCTTATTGTAGATGATTCTGAGATTGACAGAGCAATCCTGAAAAATATTCTTACAAGCTACTACAACGTTATTGAAGCAAACAACGGCTATGCAGCCCTGGAAATTCTCAATAACCCGAGCCTTCACATTGATGGAATGCTTCTGGACATTTCCATGCCGGGACTTGACGGATTTTCAGTTCTAAACCTTTTGGACAAATCAAGACACAATGGAATGCAGATAATGCTGATTTCTGCAGAAGCTCAAAAGGGAAACATTATCCGTGCCGCAAATTATGGTGTTGCAGGATTCTTCAAAAAGCCATACAACTCTGATCAGATTCTCACAAAGCTAAAGCAGCTGTTTGCAAAAAAAGAAACAGTACCAGAAGGGTTCAACCAGTCGGGAGCACTTTCAGACAACGAACTCAGGGCAACTGCAAACTATGCAGAACGACTTCGCAGAGTATATCTTACATACCTCAAATCAGAAAAAAGGGATGATCTTATGTACATTCACGTTTCCGAGGTTGTGCACATACTTCTTGAAACTTATTTTGCACTCAAGGCACCAAGAGACCTTTCTCCTGAAGGAATCGAAATCATTAGTCAGGCTGCATACTTCTATGATATTGGACGTATTGTAATCCGACAGGAAAAATTCAAGGTTTACCTGCAGGCAGATATTGATGACATTCCAGACACACACACTATTGCCGGTGCTGACATGGTGGCAATCAACAACTCACCTGCCGTATCATTCTTCACGAAGACAGCAGCAGATATCTGCATGCATCACCATGAACGCTACGATGGCCGTGGTATGCCTCACGGACTTAAGAGTACAATCAACAACATCTACACACAGATGTGCTCCATTGCCATTGAATTCTGCCAGCATTTCTTCAAGGAAAACGGAGACACTCCAAACGACTCAGACTTCGTGCTTGCAATGAATTCAATTGAAGAAGACAAAGACGCATTCCGCCCGGATGTAATTGAACTTCTCGCAAACTCAAAAGATGATATTATTGCACACTTTGGTAAGAAAAAATAAAAATGAATTTCGGTTATTTCAGGGCAGGTTCAGCTTGTCCGGCTCTTTCTGTTGCTGACCCGCAGTTCAATGCCGGCAAGATTGTCGGCCTCGTAAAAGAGGCTTCCAGCAAGGATGTCAGGTTTCTGGTTTTTCCAGAACTTTCGGTTACAGCTTACACCTGCCAGGATTTGTTTCTGCAACGACCTCTGCAAGAATCAGCCGTAAGTGCACTTCTCAAGATCACAAAGGAAACTGCATGTGAAAACGTTCTTTTTGCAGTGGGACTACCATTGGCAGTAAAGGGCTGCCTGTACAACTGCGCAGCTTTCATCCACAAGGGAAAAGTGCTTTGCATTATTCCAAAGACATTCATTCCAAACTATGGTGAATTCTATGAAAACAGATGGTTCACATCCTTTGACCAGGACTCAGTTTCCGAAATTGATGTTTTCGGTACCGGAGAAAAAATTCCCTTTGGAAAGAACATCATAATCCAGGACAAGAATGACAGCCTTGTAAGAATTTCATGTGAAATCTGCGAGGATCTCTGGGTTCCCCTTTCACCATCCACCATGCATGCAATAAACGGAGCAACAGTAATTGCAAACCTTAGCGCAAGCAATGAAGTTGTTGGCAAAGCTGCATACAGAAAGATTCTTGTTGGTGCACAGTCGGCAAAAAGCATTTGCGCATACATCTATTCAAATGCCGGTCACGATGAAAGCACAACAGACCTGGTATTTTCAGGACACAGCATTATTGCAGAGAATGGAAAAATAAAAAAGGAACGAAAGCTTTTTTCTGAAACAGATTCAATTCTCTACGCAGATATTGACCTGGAAAAAATCCATCAGGACAGAATCAAGTCATCAACATTCACAAGCTCAAAGAACCTCTCAAGTCCATACACAACGGTTCTGGTTGAATTGCAGCAAAACAATTTTTCATTGGAATCCGGCGAAAAACCTGAGGATATAATAGAAAAGCATCCATTTGTTCCTGAAAACAAAGGACAGCGTCATGAGCGATGCCGTGAAGTAATTGAAATGCAATCTGAGGGACTTGCAAAAAGACTCAGGCACATAAATGCATCATCAGCAGTAATCGGCCTTTCAGGTGGACTTGATTCAACCCTGGCTCTTCTTGTAACAGCACGGGCTTTTGATAAATGCGGAATTAACCGGAACAAGATCAAGGCAATCACAATGCCATGTTTCGGAACAACAGACAGGACCTACAGCAACGCCTGTATACTTGCAAGGCAAACCGGAGCAGAATTGATTGAAATCGACATAAAAAAATCAGTTCTCCAGCACTTTGCCGACATTGGACAGGATGAGTCAAAGCATGACATTACATACGAAAATTGTCAGGCAAGGGAAAGAACACAGATTCTGATGGATTACGCAAACAAAACCGGAGGAATAGTAATCGGCACAGGTGACTTAAGCGAACTTGCCCTTGGATGGTGCACATACAATGGTGACCACATGTCCATGTATGCAGTTAATTCAAGCATACCTAAAACTCTTGTCCGCTATCTTGTTGACTGGTTTGCTGGCAACGAATCTGAAAAATTGTCCACAGTACTCAAAGACATACTTGACACACCTGTCAGCCCGGAACTTTTGCCTCCAGAAAAGGGAAACATTTCGCAGAAAACAGAAGATCTGGTTGGTCCTTATGAACTGCATGATTTTTTCCTGTACTATGTCATGAGATTCGGATTCTCACCGAGAAAGATATTCTTCCTTGCAAAATCAGTTTTCGATGGAGAAAAGATTCAGGGAAGAGATGATTTATATACAGTGGATTTTATCTACAAATGGCTTGTCTCATTCTACAGGAGATTCTTCCAGCAGCAGTTCAAGAGAAGCTGCATGCCAGACGGAGCAAAGGTTGGAACGGTAAACCTGTCACCAAGAGGAGACTGGAGAATGCCAAGTGATGCCAGCTGTTCAATCTGGCAAAAGGAACTTGAAGATCTTTCGAAGGAACTAAAATGCTAAGCTATCAGCACAAATTCCATGCAGGAAACCACGCAGACCTGCTCAAGCACACAGCCCTTTCACTGATACTTGATTCTCTGTGCAAGAAGGAAAAGCCGTTCACAGTTATTGACACTCATGCCGGAAACGGAATCTACTTTCTTGATGATGAAAGCATTCAGAAAACTGGAGAAGCCAGACAGGGAATAGAAAAAATCTGGTCCTTCACAAAAAAAACATCACTTAACTTACCTGAAGGAATTCAGATTTACCTTGACATACAGAATGATTTTCTGAACAAACGACAATACGCTGGAAGCCCTCAGATTGAAAGAATGTTTCTTCGCCAGAAAGATATTGTACATCTCATAGAAAAACATCCGGAATCTGTTGAAGCATTAAGACAAAACACAAAAGCGAAAACTGACGGAAAGACAATGATTCATGACAAGGACAGCTTTGAATGCCTGAAAGAACTCTTACCGCCTCTTGTAAAACGTGGACTAATTCTCATTGATCCAAGCTACGAAGACAAAAGCGACTGGCAAAATGTTACCATGGCCATAAAGGAAGCCCACAAAAAATGGAACACTGCCATTATAGCATTATGGTACCCGCTGCTATTAAGACGAAAAAATGAAAATGCCCAGATGCTCACAGAACTTGAAGATTTCTGCAAGCTTCAGCTTAACCAGAGCGAAACACTCAGATGTGAATTCTGTGTTACTGAACCTGATGAAGAAACTGCAGAAGAAAAGGCATCACATCTTTACGGAAGCGGAATGTTCATCATAAATCCTCCATGGCAGCTGAAGGAAAAACTTGAAGAATGCATTTCATTCTACTCGAAGGTACTAGCCTACTAAGAAACACAAATGTCAGTCAAACCATTCTTCCCTGACAGGAACTGTTCCCAGATGGAGTACCTTGCTGTAGGATGGAGAATAGCTTGAATCTCGGCCAAGAGAAACAGCATACATGTCCACATACCACACACGGGATTCAGTAAATGATCCATAGGAAACATCAGAATCATGGGAATCTGGTACAGGATTGTTTGAGTCGTCTGAATTAAAGTGAAATCCATACTTTGAATTGACTGCCCTTCTCGGTACAAGACGCTCAGTTATGTACGGAATCTCAGAATCACCAACAGACGAAATGCTCTTTGTTGAAAAGCAAATTGCAGGAGCAAAGTCTTTATAAAAAGTAGGATCACTTGCAGGCCTGATGTAAACGTAGACATTGGAACCAGTTGCCATAACAAGGGGGGAACGATATGAACCACCGGAAAATGCCAGAGGCTTATATCCATAAGAATTAATCAATGATGTTGCCGCAGCAGACACATCACTTGTTGTGTTCATTGAATCTATTGCTGAATTAACATTTGCTAGATTTGAAACATTGTTGTAAATCTTGTAATAGACTTCTGTCCCAAGAAATGTAAAATCAGAGTCACCGAAGCTACCATTGGTATCAGTTTCTGAAGTTAGAAAGGAAAAATAGTACAGCATTGTATCGTTGTCGCTGTACCTTGGAGTATGGCTACCAGATATTGGAGGATCCAGATAGTAAAAAGAATCCAGACCACACCCAATAAACAAAAATGAAACAAAAAGAAATACTGTTATAAATAAAAGATTTCTTTTCATAAATCAATATTATTCAATTGCACCCTTTGAACCAAGGTCAATAAGACGACTCTGTGAAAGATCAGCCCATGAATCCTGTGGATACAAGTCAATAACCTTCTGGTAAGCTTCCTGGGCAGCCTTCATGTCACCCTTTGAATCCAGAAGACGTGCATAGCTGAATCCTGCATGTGGAGCAAGAAGGAAATCAGGTGTTTCAAATGCACTCTTGTAAAGGTTAAGTGCATCATCTGCTTTCCCCATTTCTTCTGCACTTACAGCAGCATTGAATTCACAATATGGCTTTGTATAGAATTCCTTTCCAAGAGATGCAGCTTCCCTGTAATAGTTGTATGCAGAAGCATAGTCCTTCTTTATTGAACAAGCCTCAGCTGCAAGCATGTTTGCGCGAACACCAACAATTCCTTTTTCTGAAAGATATGGCTTTACAGCTTCAAGAAGCTTTGCAACTCGTGCATTTACCTCATCATCTGTAAGTGCATCAGACTTTACTGAAAAATCAAATTCAATTGAATCAACGGCAGAAAGGCCTTTCTTTATCTTGCTTTCCTTCATGCCAACAAAGACACAAATTCCCACTGCTGCAATAACAAGCACAGCTACGATTGTCAAAAAAAGATTCTTGTTGTCCTTAAGTAAATCCTCAAGCTTTTCATTTGTCTCAGACATTTATAAACTCCGATTTTTTTGTTAAGCACTCCCCGGCAAAAAATCACTTCCAGAGAGTTTAATGGAAAAATTATAGTGATATTCCGCTATTTTGTCAAAACATGCAGGATTGATACTATCTCTTGATTCCAAGCTCACTGATCAGCTTGGACACATAGGTACGCTGAATATCCAGAACCCTGGCAGCCTGAGTCTGATTCCAGTTATTCTCAATGAGTATTTTCGTTATGTACTGTTTCTTGAATTCATCCAGAGCATACTTAAGGCTTTTGTTTCCACGCGAACCAATATCACTTGCCATTGAAGCAATCTCTCCGGAACCACCTCTTTCGCTTGCACGATTGCCTGGCAGCTTAAGGTCATTAACCTGAATCAAAGGAGGCTTTCCAAGAATACATGCCCTCTGAATGGTATTTTCAAGCTCTCGAATATTTCCAGGCCACATATAGGAATGAATTGCATTCAATGCAGCCTCAGAAAACCCCGTGAATCTTTTGTGGGTCTCATCCTTGAATTTAGAAAGAAAATGCATGCACAAATCCGGAAGGTCTTCTTTTCTTTCACGAAGGGGAGGAACACTTATGGGCAAAACATTAAGCCGATAATAGAGATCTTCCCTGAAAAGTTTCTCCTGAATCATCTTTTCAAGATCACGATTAGTCGCAGCAACAATCCTGACATCAACACTGATTGTCTCAGAAGAACCCACGCGCTCAAAATTCTTTTCCTGAATAACACGAAGCAATTTGGACTGCAGATTCCAGGGCAGCTCACCTATCTCATCCAGGAACAGAGTACCACCATCAGCAATCTCAAAACGCCCCTTGACAGTAGAACTAGCATCAGTATAGGCACCCTTCACATGACCAAAAAGTTCACTTTCAAGAAGACTAGGAGCAAGTGAAGCACAGCTAACGCGGATAAAAGGCTTGTTTGCCCTCGAACTCAAAAGATGAACCTGCTCAGCAAACAATTCCTTACCAACTCCACTTTCACCGGTAATCAAAACAGATGAATTGATATTTCCAGACTCGCGAATATTCTGGATCAGAGAAAGAACCGTTGGATTTTTTGCAATGAAAGTATGGTATCCTTTTCCAGCATTGATTGATGTATCAAGATAAGAATAGTTTGATTCCCGCTGACGGAACATTACAGCCTGACGATAGACTTCCTTAGCCTGCTCGCCAAGAAGCAAAACCATGTCCAAATCATCATCTGAAAAATCAGAGCCATCCGACTTATCCCAAAGTTCAACAACACCTACGCAATCACCATCAAGATTAATTGGAAAGGCAATCAAATTGTTCTCAACAAGCCCGTTTTTTTCCTGAACAGAAGAATCAAAGCGAGTGTCTGAATGTATATTGTTTAATAGGACGACTTCTTTGTTTTCCTTAACCCAGTTTGCAATGCTGTTTCGGTGCACATCAATTTTCATGATGTCATCTTTATTCTTGCCTCGTACTGCGGAAAATCTTAAAAGACTGGATCTTGAATCAACGATTAGAAATGCTGCTGTCTTACAGCTAATAATAAGCATTGCTGATTCCAGAATTGAAACCAGCAATGCTTCAGGGTCTGCATAACTTAAGTTTATGCGTGAATATAGTGCAATGAGTGATTTAAGCTGTTCACGTGAAATAAACTCCTTATCATTCATTGCAACAGTTTATTTAGTTCTTCTTAAGGCTGTCACCGATAGTATAAGCACCATCATCATTACTTGAAGACATGTACTGTGAAATTTCTGCACGGTCCTGAGCCTTCTTGTATTCCTTAACAGAGAATGCAACACGTTCTTTTTCTACATCAATAGAAACAACGTATACATTAACCTTGTCACCCACGTTGTACTTCTTAACAGCTTCCTCAAACGGAACTTCGCGGTCATCGCTCAAGTTTGCCTTGTTAACAAGCCCCTCGATTCCATTAGGTGCCTTTACAAAGATACCGAAATCATTGATAGATGTTACTTCACCTTCAAGAGTTCCGCCAACCTTGTATTCAGCAGCAAATGCCTTCCAAGGATTATCTGTAAGCTGCTTAACACCAACACGGATTCTGTGGTTTTCAATATCACATTCAGTAACTACAACATCAAGTTCCTGATCAACCTTGATTTCGCTTCCAGGATGCTTAATCTTCTTTGTCCATGAAAGATCTTCACCAGCGAGGAAAGCGTCAATACCTTCTTCGATCTGAACGAATGCACCTGAATTAGTAATCTTTACAACTTTTCCAGAAAGCTTTGTTCCTACTGGATATTTTTCAGCAATTGAATCCCATGGATTTGCCGTAACCTGCTTAAGACCGAGAGAAACACGACCTGCCTGAATGTCATATCCAAGAATCATGCATTCAACTTCATCGCCTTCCTTAACCATGTCAGAAGCCTTATTGATTTTCTTTGTCCAGCTGAACTCACTGATATGAGCAAGACCTTCAATGCCTTCTTCAAGTTCAATGAAAGCACCGAAATCTGTAAGCTTTGTTACCTTGCCCTTAACAACATCATTCACATGATACTTTTCTTCAAAGTGTACCCATGGATCTTCTGAGAAGTGCTTGAGGGAAAGATTGATTCTCTTTCCTTCTGAGTCAAGACGGATAACCTTGAGTTCGATTTCCTGTCCCTTCTTAACAAAATCCTTTGGACGTGTAACGTGTCCCCATGACATATCATTAATATGGAGAAGACCATCAAATCCACCCAAGTCAATGAAAGCACCGAAGCTTGTAAATGATTTTACAGTACCCTTTACGCTGTCTCCGATCTTAACAGTTTCAAAGAACTTGTCGCGGTTTGTGTTCATCTGTTCTTCAAGATACTTGCGGCGGTTTACAACTACATTGCGCTTTCCGTTGCTGTACAAGCGTTCTACATAGAACTTTGACTTGAGACCAAGGAGTTTTTCTTCTTTTTCAACCTTCTGAGAATCAGACTGGCTGATTGGGAGGAATGCTGTGATTCCGCCACCAAGATTAACTGTATATCCACCCTTTGTGAGAGAAGCAATTGTTCCTTCTACAGGAGTCTTAGCATCTACTGCAACCTTGAACTCTTCCCAAAGGCGTTTTTCATCAGCTCTGAGCTTTGAAACTACAGGGCCATTTTTTCCAAACTGGCTTACGAGATAAACTGTAATTTCGTCACCTACTTTTGGCAATTCACCTGCAAATTCTGATACAGGAATCTTTCCTTCTGACTTGCAGTTAACGTCAACGAAAACTGTGTCTTCTGTTACCTGTACAACGACACCCTTAACGTTGGCACCGTCTTCAACCGGCTCCATCTTGTTGATAGATGCTTCTAATTGTGTGTAAATGTTGTCGGAGCCCTGGGCACCATTCTTTTCCACTTCCTTTTCCATAGCAAACCCTTTAGTATTAATTTTAGACTTGATAATACTACAAACCTGTGTAATGGTCAAGTCAGATGTATCGATGTAAATTGCATCCTCAGCTCTTTTAAGGGAACCTTCAGCCTTGTTTTTGTCCATTTCATCACGCTTGATGATGGCGGCCTTGATTTCCTCAAGAGTAAGATCAGAAACACCCTGATCAAAGCGGCGCTTAGCCTGAACATCAACACTTGCATCAAGATAGAACTTGTATTCAGCCTGAGGGAACACAACTGTAGTCATATCCCTTCCCTCACAGATTATATTCAAAGACTTTACGATCTGTCTCATTCTGTCATTAACAAAATGACGCAATTCTACAATAGAAGAAACTTTTGAAACGCTGGCATCAACCTTGTCCTGGTGAAGAAGGTCATCAACATCCTTTCCGTTAAGAATCAGCCTTGCATCCACATAATCAAGTTTCTGCTTTTTTACAAATTCCAGAACCTTTGAAGTGTCATCAAGGTCAATGGAATTTTCAATAAGACCAAGAGTCAAGGCACGATAAAAACTTCCGCTGTTCAGATAAGTCAATCCAAGACTTTTTCCTACTTCATGGGCAACGGTGCTTTTTCCCGTTCCAGCTGGCCCATCAATTGCTACAACCATTTTGTATCTCCTATAACATGCGAGTTATTTTACACGCACCTTTTTCATTTTTTTCTTTCAGCTTTTAATTTTAAACACATGAACTTCCCTTGAAAGATTGTTCACGTTTTCATTGATATTATCTGTGATTCCGGAAATTTTTTCTGCTTCTGAAACAAGATTGTCTGAAGCAGAAGTACATTCCGTAAGCTCAGAATCAACTCTCTCACTCATTTCAAGAAGATTCTTGCACACTTCAAAAGCATCCTTTGTACTTGAAGTAATTCCAGAAACATTATCCGAAACCCTGAGACTGGAATCCCTGATCTGTCCCAGAGACTCAACAACAATTTTTGCTTCCTGGCTCTGTTCAGAAGAAACCTGATTCAACTGGCGGACCACATTCTCGATCATGGAAATTTTCTTGATTGTTTCAGCAAATGATCTTTCAACCGCAAGAGATGAATCAGCTATGGATGCAATTTTTTTCTGGATTTTTTCTATTGATTCTGTAGAATCCTTGGCCTGCTTTGTTGTAGCCTCTGCAAGCTTTCTGATTTCACCGGCAACAACTGCAAATCCTTTTCCTGCTTCACCCGCATGGGCAGCCTCAATAGCAGCATTCATTGCAAGAAGATTTGTTCGTGCCGCAACATCAGAAATAACCCTGTTCATTTCAAGAAGCGCAAGTGAATCTTCCTTTACCTGAAGAATATCCTTTGTTGACTGGGCAATAAGATCTTTGTCTTCAGAAGACTCAACAACAAGCTCCTCAACCTCTGAAGCCGCCTTTGAAGCCTGATTGCTGACACCAAGAATTTTCTGAATGACATCCTCAATGGAAGCGGAAGATGACAAAACCAGATCTCCCTGCTTCTTAATTTCTTCATTCAAACTTGAAGTCTCTGAAACAATCCTCTGAACTGCAACATTTGCATCTGCAACTGCATTTTTTTCACTTTCAACAACCCTGGACATTGCCTGAATGGAATTTGAAGAAACATTAACTGCCCTGAGAATGGAATCCTTTGAAACACCAAGATTTCTTGTTGCAGCATTCATATCTTCAGAAGAACGGGCAATATTACTGAGAAGCCGGCTGATATTGCTTGTAAAAACTGAAAACCCATGGCTCAGGCTTGAAGCCTCAAGAGTTGTATAGTCATCAAATTCCGAAGTAAGGTCACCGGAAGCAAGTCTGTCACAATCCGATGCAAGTTTCTGGAAAACTGAAGTGAGTCTTTTTGCAACAAAGAAAATGAGAAAAACGAAGGCCGCAACAACAATAAAAACAATAAGAAAAATCTTGAACAGGAAAGAATAGATTCCAGCAGAGAAATCTGAGACAGGACCATCACACACGAGATAGAATCCTGTGCCATCAACAGGAACAGTAACAACATACTTTCCCTTCATGAACTCAGCATGGGCTTTCTTCTTTAAGATTTTCTTTCCGGTTTCTGCATCCTTGAATAATGGGGATTCCTCAAAATAATTTTTTTTCATTACGGATGCAACATCCTTGTGGAGGACATAAAATCCCTCCTTTGTAATCAAACTAACCTGGGAATGATCGCTTAATTTTACGTCATTCAAGACATCGGAAAAATCATTTATGGCAATATCAGTTGCAACGACTCCGAGAATCATTTTCAACTTGCTCATGACAACCTTGGAAATGGTTATGCAAACATCATTTGTCATGGTATCAACATAAGGATCCGTGTATGAAACATTAGGAGCATTTGAGCAGGCATTTTTGTACCAATCACGCTTGCTTGGAATCCAGTCTTTGGACGGAACCCAGTCAGTACTGTCAACAAAAAGCGCATTGTCAGAAACATTAAAGTCTTTTTCAGTGTAATAGAGTGAAAAAACTGCCGGATTATTTTTCTGCACGTTTTTCATGAACTTGTACATTGTCTTTGAATCATAATTATTCTCAATGAATCCGGCAGTGGTATTGATCATTTCTTCAGACGTAATAAATTTTTTCTTTAAATCACCACTGAGCTTTTCAATGGTTATGACAACTCTTTCACGGATATTATCATTTATCATTCTGGAATTGACAGAATAAAAAACTACCCCCAGACCAAAAGAAACTATGACAAGAGGAACAATGCAAGAAAAGCTCATCTGAAGAGCCAGGGAAAAATGACGTTTCTTAGACATAAAAGCATCCTTAAAAATAGATTTATTAAATGTTTTTTAAATCTTATTATTTGATTGTAAACCCAATTTTCAATTCTTGCAAAGCTTTAATAATGCCTTAACCTCATCCTGGGTCAGATCACGGAACTGGCCGTACTGGAGATTTCCAACACCTACACACCCGATTCTGATTCTCATGAGACTCTTGATTCCAACTCCATAGTCTTCAAATACTCTTCGGATTTCGCGGTTTTTTCCTTCAACCAGAACAATTCTCATTCTGTGGGAATTCAACTCAACTGCATCCTTGCACTTGTAGAATACATTATCAACACGAACACCCTTCTTGAAGTCATCAGCAAGATTACGAGGCATGGCTGTGCTTGTATCTACAATATACTCCTTTTCAAGCTCTGCACTTGGATGAGAAAGTTTTGCCGCAAAATCACCATCATTCGTAAAAATAATGAGACCACTTGAAAACATGTCAAGACGGCCAACATTATACAAACGTTCAGAGTATGCATCCTTGAGCAGATCAACTGCAATCTGCCTGTCCTGCTCGTCTGAAGATGAACACACATAACCGGCAGGCTTATTAAGCAAAACATAGCGCCTGGTTTCTTCCAGGAAAATCTCCCTGTCATCAACACAAACCCTATCCCTGGATGTTACTTTTGTTCCAAGAGTAGTTACCAGCTGTCCATTGACTGTCACGCGGCCAGAAGTAATGATTTCCTCGCTGGCACGTCTACTGGCAACACCACACCTGGCCATGTACTGCTGGAGACGCATTTCTTCTTTCTGAGCATTATTACTAACGGGCAAGTTCGAACCTCTCGCTTTCCTTTTCATCAAGCTTAGGAAGATCTGCAATAGACTGAAGGTGGAAGAACTCCAGGAATTCTTTTGTTGTTCCGTACATTGTTGGCTTTCCAGGAACATCCTTTTTTCCAACTTCCTTGATGAAGTTTCTTTCTATGAGTACGCGCATCATATTGTCTACATTCACGTGGCGTATGCTTTCAATTTCTGCACGGGTAATGGGCTGACTGTATGCAATTATTGACAAAGTCTCAATGGCACTTTTTGAAAGCTTTCCTTCATTTTTCTTGCCGTATCTTTCCTTAACAAAATCAAAGCACTCTTTCTTTGGTACAAGAACCCAGCCACCAATAATCTGTGCAAGGGTAATGCCTGAATCCTCACTCAGATACTTTTCCTTGAGACGTTCAATGCATTCATTTACAACATCAATACTGAACTTAGTGATTTTGGCAAGGTTTTCCGAATTCTGCGGCTCACTTTCCAGAAAAAGAACAGTTTCAAGCAAGGCTGTCTCTGAATCAAGGTTCAAGTTTTCACGACGTGCCTTGAGTTCCTCGTCTTCTTCCTGAGTTTCTTCGATTATTTGTGTTTTTCTTTCTGAATTCTTTTTTGAACTGGAATCCTTGTTACCCTCAGACTCAGATGCTGATTCCAAAGTCGTATTTTCTTCTGTTACGACTGATTTCTTTTCATTCTCAGTGCTTACGCTGCCTGCATCTTCCTGCATATTTTTATATCTCCAAACATTTTATTCTGATAAATATCTGCCATCTTTCGTTTTACGGCGTCTAAGATTGCCATAAATGCACAAATAACGTCAAGTTCGTTTCCGCGGCGTGTAATCAGATCAGTGAACATGCATTCTCCCTTGTTTTCCAAAAGTTCCTGCATGAGAGCAATTTTTTCATTTGGACCAATATCCTCATTCATGTTAAGGATTTTTTCGTCCGGATTTATATTTGTAAGATTCTTGAAAATTTTCTGCATATCCTGAAGCAAAGCCCATGTATCCATTTTCTTCCACTGGGAATCATCATCATCAAAGGGAAGGATTCGTTCAATTTTCTTGCGTTCAAAGCTCCATTCACTCTGTTCTTCCTGTTCTTCCATAAGAACTGAAAGTTTCTTGAACCTCTGATATTCAATGAGCTGCTGGACAAGTTCCTCACGAGGATCTTCCTTCTTGTCTTCTATATCACGTACTTCAACAGGAAGAAGCATCCTGCTCTTTATTGAAGTAAGTTTTGCTGCCCACAAATAGAATTCACTCAAATCCTGGAGATTGAGCTCAACGGCATAATCCAGATAATCCAGGAACTGCTCCGTAATCTCAGAAATTGGAATATCATAAATATTGATTTTATTTTCTCTGATAAGGCTCCACAAAAGATCAAGTGGACCGTCAAACTCTCCGAAGGTAAAGCTTCTTTTCTGTTTTGTTTCTGCTGATTCAATAGTTTCTGTCGTTTCCATAATCCGGCTCCGAAAAGTAATAATCTGCGAAAAACTCAAAAAAAACAAAATCTCCAGAATAACCAGAACCGGTCAATTAACTAAGCATGTCAATTCTCTGGTCACTCAGATGAGAAAGCTTTTCCTCGTAGAAAGAGATCTCCGCCTTAAACTTATCGGCATTTTTATGTAGAATTTCAAGCAAAGGTTTTAAAACAAAAGCTCTTTCCGTCATTCTTTCATGGGGAACAACCAGATTTTCAGTATTGACTCTTTCATTTCCAAAAAGTTCTATATCCACATCAAGACTTCTTGGACCATTCCTGAATTCCTTTGACCTGTCCCTGCCCAGTGAAGATTCTACATTGTGAATATCATCAAGCAGCTGAAAGCAGGAACCTGAATAGTCTCCGCAAACAACCATGTTATAAAAATCATCCTGATCCGTTACATACATGGCCTGGGTTCTGTATATTGACGAAATTTCCAGATTTGTAACAAAAGTTGAAATTTTTTTGACGGCTTCATCAAGAATCTGCACACAAGACATGCCATTATATTTTTTGTTTGATCCAAGCCCCAGGGTAACGCGCATATTTTCCTCACACAAACAAAAAGGGATGCTTCATAGAAAACACAAAGCACCCCCTCATTTTACAACTCAATAATCGCCGGTCCTAGAACAATTCATCTGGGAAAGGCTTGTCTTCTGCAGCTGCCTTGGCAAGAGAAGCTGTTTTTGTTGCCTTTGGCTTGGCCTTTTCTTCCGGCTCAGTATTTTCTTCTGCAGCTTTTTCAGGAGACTTGTCAGTTGGAAGAGATCCGGTTCCCACGCCCTTTTCGCGCATTGCCTTTTCGTAGGCACGAATCTGATCTTCTGTAACTACCTCGCCTTCCTTTGTCTTGAGAACCTGTCCAGGGAAAATCTTTTCGCGGAGAGTATGCTCCAGTTCAAGTCTGTATTCTGGATTGTTTTCAATGAAGTTAACGACATTTTCTTTTCCCTGACCGACCTTTTCTTCGCCACGAGTGTACCAGGCTCCGCGCTTATCAATGATTCCATGCTTAACAGCAGAATCAAGAATAGAAGCACTTGCAGAAACACCCTTTCCAAAGTAAATATCAAGCTCAACCTTTCTGAATGGAGGAGCAACCTTGTTCTTGACAATTTTTACACGGACACGGTTTCCGATTGCCTCTTCATCGCCCTTTCCGTCAATTGATTCAATTCTGCGGATTTCAAGACGGATTGATGAGTAGAATTTGAGGGCATTACCACCAGTTGTTGTCTCAGGATTTCCGAACATGACACCAATCTTCATGCGGATCTGGTTAATGAAAACAACAATACACTTTGACTTGCCGACAATTGCAGTAAGTTTTCTGAGAGCCTGACTCATGAGACGGGCCTGAACACCCATTACACTGTCTCCCATTTCACCTTCAATTTCCTTTTGTGGAGTCAATGCAGCAACTGAGTCAATTACGATAATGTCAACAGCACCTGAACGAACAAGATTCTCACAGATTTCAAGAGCCTGTTCTCCGGTATCCGGCTGTGAAACCCAAAGCTCATCAATATTCACACCGAGATTCTTTGCATAGACCGGATCAAGTGCATGCTCAGCATCAATAAACGCAGCAATTCCACCAAGTTTCTGAGCCTCTGCAACAGCATGGAGGGCAAGAGTCGTTTTTCCGGAACTTTCCGGGCCATACATTTCAATGATACGGCCACGCGGATAACCACCAACCCCAAGAGCCTCATCAAGGAGAATTGATCCGGATGGAACAATATCAATTGATGTAGAATCTGTTTTTGTGCCCAGCTTCATGAGGGAGCCTGAGCCAAACTGCTTTTCAATCTGAAGACGGGCAGCTTCAAGAGCCTTCAGTTTTTCAGATGCATCAGCAGGTAATTTTTCTTCTGTTTTTGCCATATATTTACCCCTACCTTATTATTAACCGTTCATTTTCAAAAAATACAAAAGTAAATCAAATGTTTTTTTTGCCATAATAATTTATACTAAACAAGTGTATCATATTCTGCCTTTTGTGTCATCATGAAGCTGGTCCTAAAAAAAAATAATTCCTGCAGCAGCCCCGAAGAGAATTATGAAAACCGGATGCAGCTTTGTCTTGAAAAGGACACCCAGACTTACCACATAGACAGCCAGCGCCTTTAAGTTCACCAGAAGTGAAAAATCATAGTTAACCCTGAACAAATCCCACTGCAATACTGCCATGGAAAAAACACTTGCAAAAACTGACATGACCATTCCGCTGGTGCATGGTCTCATTGCTGAAAAGATGGATTTTACCAGAGGCTTTTCCTGAAACTTTGAGAAGAATCTTGCAATGAGAATGATAATAATT
>SAMEA3663112__coassemble_39_pt1 | contig 57724 bp, 60 predicted proteins | sample SAMEA3663112__metabat2_low_PE_006 | metagenome-assembled genome bin SAMEA3663112 (sample SAMEA3663112) | pig gut metagenome | biome: pig gut; feature: pig-associated habitat; material: faeces | place: Denmark | collected 2012
TAAAGATTTACGCCTTTTTTGTAAATTCTACTTAAAACTCGAAATTTGACCTATTTGTTTCATGTGCTGATTCTTCCGGATCAGACGGAGTACCTGGCATGACACCTTCTTCCGCATACACAGGCAAATATATATTTATAATTGAATAAAGAATCTCATTTCATTAAAATATCTTCTATTATGAAAACTTCAAAACTTCCTTTAAGAACATTACGTGAAGCCCCTGCAGAGGCACAGATTTCTAGTCATCAGCTTATGATGAGAGCTGATCTTATCCGCAAGCTCGGAAACGGTCTTTATACTTACATGCCTCTCGGACTGAAAGCATACCGCAAGGTTGAAAACATAATCAAAGAAGAATGGAACAATATTGGTGCCTGTGAATTCAAGCCTACTGTAGTTGTTCCAGGAGAAATATGGAAGGAAAGTGGAAGATGGGACACAATGGGTCCTCAGATGCTCAAGGCAAAAAACCGTGGTGAACAGGACATGGTTGTTTCTCCTACTGCAGAAGAAGCATACACTGCAATCATGCGCCAGGGACTTACCTCATACAAGCAGCTGCCAATCAACGCATATCAGATCAACACAAAGTACCGTGATGAAATCCGCCCTCGTTATGGAGTTATGCGCGGCCGTGAATTCAACATGGCAGACGGTTATTCTCTTCACACTGATGATGAATCACTTGATGAAACATATCAGGATTATGCAAAGGCATACCACAGAATCTTCAAGCGTCTTGGCCTTAAAATCATTCCTGTAAAGGCAGACACTGGAGCCATGGGTGGTTCAGGCTCAGAAGAGTTCATGGTTGAATCTCCAATCGGTGACGACACACTCATTCTCTGTGACTGCGGATATGCTGCAAACGTCGAAAAAGCTTCCTGCAGGGAAGACACTCCTGCAATGACAAAAACAGACCTTGCATTTGAAGAAGTTGCAACACCAAATGTTTTTTCAATTGAAGACATGGAAAAATTCTTCGGCACATCTTCAAAGAACTTTATCAAGGCTCTTGTTTACCGCGTTATCAATTCTTCACTGGATCTTTCAAAGGCTCCTCACTGCAAAAACCTCAAGCGTGTTACAGAAGACAAATTCAGCTTCTATCCTGTTTCTTATGCATGTGTTCTTATCCGCGGTGATCTTGAAGTAAATGAAGCAAAACTCGCCGGACTTCTCAAGGCTTCTGAAGTTGTTCTTGCAGATGATGAAGAAATCAGAATGATTGCCGGTGCTCCACACGGATTTGTTGGCCCTGTAAACGTAAAATGTCCTGTTATCCAGGATCTTAGTGTAAACAACATGCACGATGCTTACGCCGGTTCAGGAAAGGAAGGATTCCACATTAAGCATGTTGAACCAGGCCGCGACTACACAGCATACATCAACGCAGATGTCCGCACAGTAAAAGAAGGCGACACATGTCCACTTTGCGGCGGAAAGTTCCACACATCAAAAGGAAACGAACTTGGGCACATCTTCAAGCTGGGAAAAAAATACACACAAAGCATGGGAGTGACTTACCTCGACAAGAACGGTAAGGCTGCTGTTCCAACAATGGGATGCTACGGAATCGGTGTTGACCGTGTTCTTGCTTCAATCATTGAATGCTTCCATGACGACAACGGAATTATATGGCCGGTATCAGTTGCTCCATATACAGTTGCCATCGTTCCTATCAAATACAAGGATGCAATGAAAGATGCTGCGGACAAGCTTTATGATCAGCTTAAGGCAGCCGGAGTTGAAGTCATTCTTGATGACCGCGACGAACGTCCTGGAGTAAAATTCGCAGATGCAGACCTTATTGGATATCCGGTTCGCATTACAGTCGGAGACAAAAACCTTCCCAATGTTGAAGTTAAAATGCGTAACCAGGCAGACCCTGTACTTGTTCCATTAGAAGAAGCAGCAGAAAAAGTTGCAGCAATTGTAAAGGCTGAGTTTGAAAAGCTTTGCTAGATAAACTGGTCACCTTCGGGTGAATTATATGTCATCTTCGGATCTTGCCCCGGAGGTGACACACATTGCAGGAGAAAAAAAACTATGAATGGATACTTAAAAAGATTTGCTTTATCAATAATGACTTTTACATTTCTTGCCATCCCGGTTTTTTCTCTCCCAGCAGTCAATCCCTATCTTCCGGACACTTCTGGAGAATTCATTTACTTCAGGGACTACAGTTTTCAGAACGAATCCATTATCGGATTCCTTTACTACAATGAATCAACCTATGCAGTACGATTCTATTCCCCTGCAAACACCGGAAAAAAAAATCCTGAAAAGGATATCTGTCTTTATATTTCAGTAAACCCACAGTCAAAGAACCTGGAAATGACAGGAGAAAAAATAGTTGGTGCAGGCGCAAAAGAAGACACAGAAATAATCAACTACATGCATGATCTTTTCTATGAGCTCACAGCTCGCAGGCAGAAAATCGGAAACCTGGGAGAAAGCCCTCTCATTTCAAGAGAAGACTACGTACAGTTTGGTGGAAACGTAAAAATCCGTTACAATTCATACGTTCCGATTTTTAATATTGAATCAATTTCTTCAGTCAGCGGGAAACCACTTCTTGAAACCCAGACCTGCGGATTCCTTTCAAACTCAACAGACACAAGCTTTTCTGCTTTCAAGGGAGTCAACGGTCTTCCAAAAGACAAAAAAAGAGAATTCAAGAAAGACAAGAAAACTCCAGTGAGAGTTGGAATTGACGGACAGACAATCCAGATTGATTCAGGATGGAAAACTGCAATGGACAACATGTGGTTTTTGGGCGACTATGCATTCCTTTCCATGACCACACTCCCAGCCCTTCCAGAAAAATCCAACAACCTTCAGCTGCTTACACGAAAACTCACAGAAGGAACAGCAAGAACATACAGCATCTGGCCGCAGCACAAAGTTGAATCTGATTCACAGAAAATAATGATAATGAATGTCTTTCTTCAGCCGGAAATTGAAAATGTAACGAGAGACTTCAAGACAATCACAAAGAAAAAGGATGGAACATACGCTTTTGTTACACTGACAGTTTACGACAGCGTTTACCAGAAAAACAGATCCTACTTTGATGCAATCCTAAAATCATACAAAACAGAATAAAAAAAATGATCCGGTTTTACGCAGCCAAATGCAGACCCGGATCACTATAACATCTTAAAAAAACTAGAAATTATTTCTAGTCAATGGGGTTCCGATCCAGACTCCTTCACTTCCAAGGTATTCTTTCTTTTCACCATCAATCAAAATCTGAACATTCTTTACAGTATTGAATGCAGTTGCAGTAAAGACAACCTGCTGCAGCTGACCGATAAGTCCTTCTGATCCATACTGATTGAATTCAAACTCACCGGAAAAATTCAGGACGGCAGTCCCATTTCTAACAGAAGCACCAATCAACTTTGTTCCGCTTGAAACAAGAGTTCTGCATCCGGTTTTTTCTTCTTCAATGCTTGGTCCGCGGATAATTGCGTTGATTGCATCAACCAGCGGACTGTCACTTTTTTTCATTACGCGGGTAATTTCTCGTCTTGAAACAGATCCACTGGAAGAAATAGTCATGAAATAAAGCTTGATTTTCATTGTCTTGCCCTGAGCATCTGTCTTCACAACAGTATCTTTTTTTACTGTCGGCTCTTTCTTTTCAACGGCAATTTTTTCAGACTCAAGATTCTTTTGTGTAGAACGTTTCTGTTCAATTGATTCAACAGCGCTCTTGCTCTGGGGTCTTACATTCTGTCCCTCACTGCCAGAAGATTCAACTCCCAGATCGATTTCAACAGTCCTTGGCTCAACAATTGGCTGGACATCATTTTTTTCTATGGCTGATGACTCATCTGATTTTTCAACAAACTCAGGATTTTCACCCATTGTTTTCTTGAGGAATCCGGTTGCCTTCAAATTTGTGGAGATTCTATTCTGATTGATTAAAAAAAGCACCAGGATAATAAGTGCTGCAAGAATCCAGAGTGCAAAACCAAGACCCGTAGGTTTCTTATTGTTATTTTTCTTTTCCGACATGTCTTAATTATAATTAGAAAAAAGCCTTGTTTCAACGGGAACACAAAACAAGACCCATGACATTTTTACAGATACATTCTGAAACTGATTCCGGAAGCTGACGGCATAATTGCAACATCACCCTTTTCGTGGATTTTCTTTTCGGCAAAGCGAGTATGAATCATTGGAATTCCATAACCAACCAGTGTTCCAAAAAGAGCCCCCACAGCAATATCAGAAACAAAATGGCATCCGGAAGCAACACGAAGCAAGCTGACACATGCCGCAAGTGAATAGGAAGTAACAATAACGGGAATCTTAAGTTCTGAATCCGGATATATCTTGGAAAATGTATATGTCATAAAACCCGCTGTCATGAAAACAGTAGATGCGTGGCCACTGAAAAATGAGAACTGAAAACCATTATCATCTTCCCAGTCATCTGGAACACCATCAAAATACATGTATGGCCTTACACGATGAACCAGAACCTTTGCAGTATATTTTGCACCTTGAACAAAAAGCAAAGACTCGGCATACATTGCTGCAAGGGTAATGCCATTGCTGAAAGAAAAATCACCGTCATACATCTTGTATCCGTAGAATGCCAGAGGAACACCTGCAAGAACCGAAACAAGACCCACATCAGAAACAAGATCTAGATTCTCGTTGTAACCGCGGGCAAAATGCCTGTCCAGTGGATTCACATCATCAATATCAACTGATCTTGAGCTAAATTCAGGAAGATCAGCCTTCTTTGACCACAAATATCCGCCACCGGCAAACACAGCAGAAGACCCGAGCATTACTGAATCCCAGGTCTTGTCCAGAGCAAATGGAAAATCCTGAGCCACACCATGAAAAACAGAAAAAACAGCAAGCACAAAAACAATTACATTTTTTTTAAATTTCATTTTTTATCCTCCAAAATAATAAAATATTACTTTGACAATTCATACATGATTACAGAAGAAGCCTGGGCAACATTCAAACTGTCAACAGCACTGGCCTTTCCCTCACTCATTCCCCAATATGGAATGATAACAAGATAGTCGCAGTTTTCTTCAACTTCATGGCTAATTCCCTGCTCCTCATTTCCAAGAACAACAATAGCTCCTTTGTCACCTTTTAGCGATGACATTTGAGAAACAGTTCTTTTTGCATTCAGGGAAGTTCCAAACCTGACCATTTTACCTTCCATATCCTTTAGCAAATATGAAATTGATTTGACTGAATAAATATTCACAAATTCCATTCCTCCTTCTGCAACACGATAAGAGCTGGTTGTAACAGAAGACTGAGCTTCATCCAGAGGTATAACAATATTCTTGATTCCAAAGAAAGCTGCACTTCTGACGATTGCACCAAGATTGTTTGCATTTCCAACGCGGTCAAGAATAATGGCACTCTGCTTTTCCTCAACCCAGGAATTAGTAATAGACCTGGTAAGGGGCTGAATTTCTGGAGAGTGAATCATTGCAACGACGCCCTGGTGGTGAACACTGCCACACAACTTTTCAAGTTCCTTTTCGTCCTTAACCCTATTATAAGGCTTTTTGTCCTGAGCCATTTTCTTGCACAGGCCGCCAAACAGCGGTGCTTTTTCTTCTGAAATATAAAGGCGTGAAATTTTCTGATAGTTATTTTTTTCAAGTATTTTAACTGCAGCAAATCCGCAAACAGCAAGTTCATTTCTCTGTGTATTTTTCATGATTAAATTATACAATCTATTTGGCAGAATATTCAACGTGGACTATATTCTCAATCTCCACTAAAATATTTTCATGCAAAAAGAAATTTCCATTCAGATTACGCCGGACAAAGAAAAGGACTCAAGATATATTCACAATATGCTGAAGCAGGAACTTGAAAAGCAAGGCATACATGAAGAAAATTTTTCTGAAGTTTTCATAAAAAAATCCATTGATGCACGAAGAAGACAGGTCAAGTTTTTTCTTAGATACAAGATTTACATTGGAGAATCTCCAGAGGATGAATTTAAAATCCCGGAATGGAAAAAAGCTGATGGCACAAAATCTGTTCTGATTATTGGCTCAGGACCTGCAGGATTATTTGGCGCACTTAAGCTTTTGGAAAAGGGAATAAAATCCATAATCATTGAAAGAGGATCAAAAACAGACCAGAGAAAGCGCGATATTGCACAAATCAGCACAAAAGGAATTGTTGATGAAAACTCAAACTACTGTTTTGGAGAAGGTGGAGCCGGAACCTTCAGCGACGGAAAGCTTTACACCCGAAGCAACAAAAAGGGAAGCATTCCTCAGATCATGAATATATTCCATCATTTTGGAGCAGACAAAAAAATCACCACAGATGCACATCCCCACATCGGAACAAACAAGCTGCCTGCAATAATCAATAACATGAGAGATTTTTTGATTTCAATGGGATGCGAATTCTACTTTGACACAAAATGCACTGATCTGATTATTGAAAAGGATTCTAATGGAAAAAAAACAGCTGAGGGCATCAAAACAGAAAATGTTAAGACTGGAGAAAAAAAATCTTTTACTGCAGATGCAATTCTTCTTGCAACGGGACATTCTTCCTTTCAGATATACGAAATGATTTCTCGCCTTGCACCGGAAAATCTTGAAGCAAAAACTTTTGCAGTTGGAGTAAGAGTTGAACACCCAAGAGAGCTCATTGACAAGATTCAGTTTCACGGACAAAAAGAAAATCTTGAAGCAGCGGAATACAGAGTCGTAACACAGCAGGAAGAACGAGGAGTCTACAGTTTCTGTATGTGTCCCGGAGGATTTGTTGTTCCAAGCTCAACAGAACCAGATGGACTTGTTGTAAATGGAATGTCTGCAGCCGGAAGAAACAGCAGGTGGAGCAATTCAGCAATTGTTGTAGAAACAAGACCAGAAGATATTCCGGATGAATTCAAAAAAGAAGCAGAAAAAGAATTTGGGACAGAAGTTATGGCAGGGCTCTTGTTCAGACGATGGATTGAAAAAATCACATTTCAGAACGGGAACGGACAAATGGCTCCTGCACAGAAAATAAAAGATTTTCTTGAACACAAGGACAGCTTGTCACTTCCACCAACAAGTTACAGCGCCGGAGTAGTTCCATCGCGTCTTGACAAATGGCTGCCAGATCAAATTAGACGAAGACTAGAAAAAGGGTTCAGGGACATCAACAGAAAAATGAAAGGCTTTATTTCTGACGATTGTATTTTAATTGCAAGCGAAACAAGAACAAGCACACCAGTTAGAATCTGCAGGGATAAAGAAAGCTACGAATCAGTCTCAATTGGAAACCTTTACCCTGCCGGAGAAGGATCCGGCTATGCCGGTGGAATCGTCAGCAGTGCCATGGATGGTGAAAATGCAGCAATAAAAATTGCAGCCAAGTTGACCGGCACACCTTAACTCATTCATATTTTAAATATAAATATGTAATTTCGTAAATTCGTGATATACTTACTATATAATAATACTTCTTAGGAGGGAAAAATGCTTATTGCTATTCTTATCGCTATTCTTACTGGTGCACTCATTGGCTGGATTGCTGGACTTATAATGAAAAGCAAACACGGTTTCTGGGTAAACTGTCTTATTGGTATTATCGGTTCAGCATTGGGATCTGCTATCGGTAATATTATGGGAATAGGAAGTGGAATTCTTGGAATTGTTTGCTCAATTGCTGGCACATGTCTTCTCATCGTAATCTGCCGCGCAATTTGGGGAAAGAAATTCTAGGAGCAAAATCAACCTGGTATAAAATAAACACAAACAAGCAGCCGTAAATTTTTCTTTCGGCTGCTTGTTTTTTTTGAATACAACAATGAATAAACCACTGGCAATATGCACAACTCTACTAATTGAATCCTCTCCTCAAGCACTTCCACTTGGAGCAGCCTGTATAGCCAGCGCAATCAAAAACAGCAGAGAAACAAAAGACAAAGTCCACGTAAAACTTGAAATAATGACAATGGAAGACAAGAATTTTGAAGAACGTCTTACTGAATCAATAATCAGGCAAAATCCAAAATACGTGCTTTTCAGTGTTTATGTCTGGAACCGTTTTTTACTGGAATCAACTGCACGAAACATCAAAGAAAAACTTCCAGATTCAATCCTCATTGCAGGGGGACCGGAAGTTACAGCAAATCCCCTTTCACTGGAAAACTTTGACTATAGAGTTTCTGGCGAGGGAGAAATTGCCGTGGTAAAACTCCTGGACTTTCTGGAACAAAACCCTGACTCAACAAACTCTCAGTTACCTCAGGGAATCTACTCAATAAAAACACAGGGTAACAACATGCCTGTTCTTTTACGAGGTGAAGCTCCACAGCTGGAACTACTTGCCTCACCATACCTGGACGGAACAATCGATCTTAAAAAATACGGTGGTGCACTATGGGAACTTGCACGAGGGTGTCCCTTCAAATGTTCATACTGCTATGAAAGCAAAGGTGAAAATAAAGTCCGCTATTTTCCAATGGACCGAATAGAAAAAGAACTTGAACTTTTTGAAAAAGAAAAAATAAGCCAGGTATTTGTACTGGACCCAACCTACAATGCCAGCAAAAAAAGAGCACTTGAGCTTCTGAAAATCATAGAAAAAAAAGCAAATGGAATTTTCTTTTACTTTGAGGCCCGCGCAGAATTCATTGACAGAGAACTTGCAAAAGCCTTTACAAAAATTCCTTGTGCACTTCAGTTTGGACTTCAAAGCGCAGATCCGGAAATTCTACGCCACGTTAACAGAAGCCTCAACAAGAAACTGTTCACAAAAAATATTGCCATATTGAATGAGGAAGGTGTCATTTTTGGATTTGATCTCATATACGGACTGCCAAAAGACAACCTGGAAGGATTCAAGAAGAGCATGGATTTTGCATTGTCCTTGTATCCTAACAATCTTGAAACATTCCGTCTAAGCGTATTGCCTGGGACAAGCCTATTTGAAACTGCCCATGAACTTGGATTAGAATTTCTTTCAGAGTCTCCATACAATGTAATAAAAAGTGATACTTTCAGTGCGGAAAATCTTGCAAAAGCAGAACAACTAAGCCATGCATGCAATATATTCTACAACCAGGGAAGAGCCGTTCCATGGTTCAATTCAATAGTCCAGGCATTCCATGAAAAGCCATCTTCATTGATTGAAAACTTTTCAAAATTCTTAGAAAACATAGGGATTGACTCAAAAAAACTTGATGAAGAATTCAAGCCACACAAAGATATTGAAAAACTGCAGCTGGAATTTCTGGAAAAGGAATTCAACAAAAGGAACAGGCAGAATCTGCTTACGGCTGCAAAAAATATTGTCATGCTGAACGGAGCAATAAGCAGAGTTCAGGACGAAGGAAAAGAAGAAACCATATCTCTTTCATACCATCCTGATGACCTTGCAAGTCAATATGCAACTGACATTCAGTTCTTTGCAAAAAACTGCAGGAAGTTCAAATGCAATGTCAAAATTTTCATGACAAAAAATGGTCCGGACTGGAAAACAACTCAGGGCAAATAGTTTATCCTGAATACAAAATGTGAAATCAAAATTCCCTGAATCGTTCATGAGGCTCTTCTTCAAGCCAATAACAGATTCTTGAAGCAACATCTGTGATTTTGACAGAACGCCTTTTTCCAAGAATTGAACATTCCCATACAAGGCCAACCCTCCAGCCTTCTTTCAGGAGTTTTTCAACCTGTTCCTTATCCCTGGCTTTGTTTCGTTCAAATTTTTCTTTCCAGAATTCAGGATTTGTCTTTGGCATTTTAAATCTAGAGCAACCGTGAGCATGCCAGAAACATCCGTTAACAAAAACAACTGCATGATAATGAGGAAGAACAATGTCAGGTTTTCCCAATAAACGCCTGTCATTTTTCCTGAAGCGAAAACCCATTCTAAAAAGTTCAGCTCTAATCTGACGTTCTGGTTTTGTTTCAGAACTTTTTATTAAAGACATGTCCATTTTAGATTCTATTCCGAAATACTTTTTATGTTTCCGTTCATTAGATCTTCAAGAGAAATGCCATACAAATAGTCTGATATCATTTTTCCAAGATTTTCCCACATTGGAAGAGTCCTGCACTTTTTCTTTTTTGGGCAATTATTTGGAATACAGTCCATGCAGGCTACGGGAGCCAGAGAATCTTCCGTAATCTTAAGAATTTCACCAATGGAAATTTCAGAAGGACTTTTCACTAGAGAATACCCTCCGTTTTTTCCACGCTGTCCTTCAAGCAAGCCTGACTTTACCAGCGAAGCAACAATTGCCTCTGCATATTTCAAGGAAATTTCCTGATTTCTGGAAAGTTCTGCAAGAGACACCCTGTCATCCTTTGAATGAGAACTCAATTCAAGCATAATTCTTATAGCATATCTTCCACGTGTAGAAACCAGCATGACTAACTCCGACTCCATTTAATTAAATTGAACACTACAATACAGCAGCCTAGATGTATTGTTATTATACGACTTTAATTACCTATTGCCAAGATAGGCATTTATAATTTTCATTTTATATGTTAAAATAGTTTCATGACACTTCAACAGCTTAAATATATTATCGGCGTTTCTGAAATTGGATCTTTCAACAAGGCAGCAGACCAGCTTTACGTTTCTCAACCTTCCCTGACTTCTGCAATTAAGGATGTGGAAAAAGAATTCAACATTATCTTGTTCAACAGATCAAGCAAGGGAATAAGTCTGACCAACGAAGGAAAGGAATTTCTTCAATATGCCAGACAAATTTATGCACAATATGATAACCTTCTCGAAAGATTTGATACATCAAAAAAAAGGAAAAAGAAATTTTCAGTAAGCTGTCAGCATTACTCATTTTGTGTAAAAGCTTTCATAGACATGGTAAAAAAAATTGAAAAATCAGACGGCAACTCCGATGAATATGATTTTGCCATAAACGAAACCAGAACCCTTACTGTAATTGAAGATGTCACAAACCTCAGAAGTGAAATAGGAATACTTCACTTAAGCGACTTCAACAGATCTGCACTGGAAAAAGTTTTCAAAGCCAATGACCTGATTTTTGAAAAACTGGTTTCATGCAATGCATACGTTTATCTTTGGAAAAATCATCCTCTTGCAAAACAAAATGTCCTTACATTTGAGGATCTTAAAAACTATCCATGTCTTATGTTTGACCAGAATGCATCAAGTTCATTCTATTATGCTGAAGAAATTCTGGCAGAAAAAGAATATTCAAAAATTATCAGAACAACAGACCGTGCCACAAACCTGAACCTTATGAAAGGATTGAATGCATATTGTCTTTGTTCCGGAATTATAAGCAATGAACTTAATGGAAATGATTTTGTTGCCGTACCATTCAGTGATTCAGAGAACACACTCAACTGCATGGAAATCGGATACATAACAAGGAAAAACGTCATGCTGTCAAAGGCAGGCAAGGATTACCTGGAAGAACTAAAAAAATACCTTTCATAAATTATTATAGAAAATATAATTAATGACCAGTATAATGGATTAAAGGAAGGAAAATGTTTTATGAGTTTTGAAATTCCAGAATACAACAAATCCTTGTTTGAAACCATGCGGCAATTCGTTGATGCAGTATGGATTTTAAATACGAAAACACAAGAAATTTATTTTCCATATGATAGAATTATTCCAGAGCAGGAAGGAACATTTATTTCCTTTGCTGAACTTTCAGAGAAGCTTAGCAAAACAATCCCGGAAGAAACATACAAGCAGCACATGTCAATTCTGAATCCTAACAACATAAAAAGCCTGAAAAAATCCATTACCTTTCCCGGAAAAATTTTTAAAGACGAAGTGATTCATGAACTCAAATGCATCATAACTCCAGACTCCACTGATTGTGCTGAAGAAACAAAAATTGCCTACATTTCTTTTCAGGATATCCATAACATAGTGCAGAGGAAAGCCAGACTAAAATCATCAATAGAAAAAGAAAGGCATGAGCATGATTCACTCCAATCAATTGCATCAATTTACGACACCATGCACATTCTTGATTTGGAAAATGGAACATTTGAAGAAAGAAATGCAAATCAAATCATTCATAATATTATTGAATTAAATCTTGATGCACCATTGCAGCAAAAACTTTGGAGTGTCATGAGAATTCGTTTTTCTGGATCCAATCTTGATTCAATTCTTGAATTTACAAATCTTTCAACACTGGCAAAGCGCCTTGAGAACACCAATTTCATATCAACAGAATTAACAGCAATAGACAACAAATGGTACAGATTAGCATTCATAAGAATCGGGGATAATTCTGAAAGACTTTCAAAAGTTATTTTTACATCACAAAATATTGACAAAGAAAAAAGAAAAGAAGAAACACTCATCCGCCTTACACAAACAGATAAACTGACACAACTTTACAATCGATACGCCTATGAATGTGACATTTCAATTCTTGAAACAGAAAAAATTAAAGATGATTTGTGGTTTATGGAAGTTGATCTCAACGGCCTGAAAAAAACCAATGACCTTAAGGGACACAAAGCCGGAGACGAAATCATTAAAGCTGTTGCAGATTGTCTCAACATTGTTGTTTCTCCATTTGGACGGGTATATAGAATTGGCGGTGACGAATTTACCTGCATATTCAATGCATCTGACATGGAAGTAGTAGAGATTCTCAAGCAGCTGGAAGAATACAGGTCTTCATGGTCTGGAGAATTCAGCAACACATTCACATTTTCAAAAGGACTTGTATGTGCAAGGGAAATTAAAAACTGTACAGTTTCAAATCTTGAAAAACTGGCAGACTCCCGAATGTATGCAGACAAGAGAAACTACTACATGACCAATGGTGACAGGCGAAAAAGATAAGCTGAAATTGAAAAAACAAATTGCTTTTCTGATCTTCGCATTGATTATTCTCTCCTTTACCTCATGCGACTCAAAGAAAATTTCAAATATCAGCTATGATTCATCGACCGGAAAATTCCAGTGCAGGTATGACAATAAACAGCACCAGTTCATTCTATGCCTGTCTGAAAAAACAAAAGACAGCCCGTTGGTTTTCATGCTTCATGGCGCAGGGCAAAACTCCATCTTTTTCAGGAACGAGACAGATTTCGAAAAAACGGTCTGTCCAAATGGATATGGTGTCGTGTACGTTGATTCAACTTCTGACACAGGATGGATATACTCAGACAGCAGGGAATCTGAATCCGAATTGAATTTTCTTGATGCTCTGGCAAAATACCTGCAGGAAAAATATGAATTCAGCACATCAATGACTTATGCAGCAGGATTCAGCAGCGGTGCATTCATGTGCACAAAACTTGCAGTCTGCAAACCTAAGACTTTCAGTGCAGTTGTAAGCGTAGGCGGAATGATGCCGGAAAATATCTGGAATATCCGGAAAACAAATGTATCTCCTCAGTGCGGATTTTTCCAGATAAACGGAACAAAAGATCCTGTTGTTCCAATGGATTTCTTAAAAACAAGCAGGGACAATCCAAATCCATCAATTGAAAAAACAATTGAATATTTCTCAGGCAAAAAAAATTCAGCAAATCAAATTCATTCAACAAAGCTTTCAGACAAATCAACTCTGTTCAAATATAGTCAGAAAGTCTGGTGGCTTGTAATTGAAGATGAAACACACCGCTGGCCGAAATCCAGCTGGAGCGGTGTCGATACAAATGAAATCATTCTTGAATATTTTGAGCAGCTAAACAAAAAAAATGTCCCTGAAATATAAGCCAAGGACAAGGAGACTTAAGATCAATTCTATGTTTCAATAACCAGATTACTTTTCGTATTCTTTTTTCAAATTGATTTTTGCCTTAACACACAAGTATATGCAGAGGACTGCAACCGCAACAGTAAACAGAAGGCCACCTGCAAATCCAGCACCTAATGCTCCTGTTGTAATCAATGTTCCTGTCTGATATACAAGGAATCCAACAACAAACCCAACAGACAGCATGAAACCTATACCAGTCCAGAACCACTTTCGGCTTTTCATTTCACTGCTCATGGCACCTAGTGCAGCAACACAGGGAGGCGAATAAAGGTTGAACATAAGGTATGCAAGAGCCGCAACTTTAGTTATTCCCATTACCATTGCAATTTTATTTCCAGAACCTTCTACCATTTGCAATTCTTCAGTGTCTATAAAATTTGTTATTGAGAATACAGTTGCCAGGGTTCCAACAACATTTTCCTTTGCAAAAAAACCGGTAATTGCAGCAGCAGCAAGCTGCCAGCAGACAACACCAACTACAGGGACAAGTAAATATGCAAAAGGAGATGCAATCAATGCAAGAATTGAATCAGATCCATTATCAGCAGCAACCTTGAACGAAGGTGTAAAACCAGCCATCAGCTGAACGATTGTATTGCAAAGGAGAATAATTGTTCCTGCCTTTACAAGGTATGACTTTCCTCTTTCAAGCATTGACTTTACGGCAAAACCAATAGACGGAATTTTATATTCAGGAAGTTCAATAATAAAGTAACTCTTTTTGAACTTTGCAGCATTGATTGACTTTATCAGTAAAGCTCCAAGAAGAATCAGAATAACTCCAACAAAATACATTACAGGACCAACCCAGGTAGCTTCAGGGAAAAATGCTCCGGCAAAAAGTGCAATCACAGGAAGTTTTGCACCACATGGCATAAATGTGCAAAGCATTGCAGTTGCACGACGCTCACGTTCATTTCTGATTGTACGGCATGCCATTATTGCAGGAACACCACATCCGGTTCCTATTACCATGGGAATAACAGATTTTCCTGAAAGTCCCACCCGTTTGAAAATAGGATCAAGAACAACAGTGGCTCGAGCCATGTATCCGCAGTCTTCAAGAAGAGCAATAAGAAAATACATGATCATGACAAGGGGAAGAAATCCAACAACAGCACCTACACCACCAATAATTCCATCACAAAGAATTGCAGTGACAATTGGATCTGCCTCAATCAATTTACCGGAAACAAATTTCTGGAATGACTCAATCAATCCTGCAAGAAGTTCACTTAGCCAGGTTCCAACAGTAGACTGAGAAATATAGAAAACGGCCCACATAATAACAGTAAAAACAGCGAGGCCGGAAACAGGATGAGTCAAGACACAATCAAGTTTGCTTTCCTTCTTTCTTTCAACTTTCTTTTTGTTTTTTATAACAACTTCAGAAACAATGGACTTAACAAATTCAAAGCGCTCTCTATCCGCTGCTTCAACTGAATTCTTATCTGCCCCTTCTGAAATCTTTCCATTATACGGAGCCGACTGAAACTTTCCTGCAAGACTTACTGCAGCACAAACAATTTCACCAAGATTTACTGATTTCTGAGCAATGGTTTTGACTACAGGACAGCCACACTTTTCTGAAAGAAGTTTTTCATCAATAAATTTTATTCCATTCTTTTCAAGGGCATCACTTTTGTTTAGGGCAATGACAACAGGAATTCCAAGTTCAAGAAGCTGAGTCGTAAAAAACAGACTTCGTTCCAGATTAGTTGCATCAACAATATTAACAATAACATCCGGTTTTTCATTTTTAATAAAAGAAGAAGTAACGCTTTCTTCACTTGTAAAGGGACTCATGGAATAAGCACCAGGAAGATCAACTGCCATAAGATTTTCTTCGTTACCACAAAATTCTTTTCTGACTGCATATTCCATTTTGTCAACTGTAACGCCAGCCCAGTTTCCTACATGCTCACTTCGTCCTGTGAGAGCATTAAACATGGTTGTTTTTCCGGAATTAGGATTTCCTATAAGCGCAATTCTCATCAGAACCACCTCCATAGAATATGCATAAAATAATCTTAGAATTAACTATATGTTAGAAAAACTAACACAAGAGCAATAAAATTCCAGGCAGTCAATTAGTCATCAGATCAAAAAATTTTAACCCGATTTTTCCACTTCAATAGCAGACGCTAAATCCATGTCTATGCAATATACGGCATCTTTCACACCAATAATCATAGTGCTTTTCTTTTTTGATATGAGTGTTATTTTTTCGCCAGAATAGCATCCAAGCGAAAACAAGAAGGAAGAAAATTCCTCATCACTGCAGGTAATATCAGAAATAATGTAATCAGATTCAGGATCAGCATCTGAAAGCAGCATTGAAAAACTCCCATGGGAAAAATCATTGCATAGAAACAACTTTCGTTAACTTTAATTAACTTATGTTAGACTACACTTACCATATATAATTGTCAACACCATAAAAAAAATTGTGACCTAAAGCATATATGAGTTTGACCTACAGTTTTTTTTCAAGTACATAGAAAAGCCCCTTACGCCAATGAGCTTCTCCGGTCCTAACAAAACCAAGTTTATGGTACATGCGCTGTGAATATGGATTTTCTGAAAAAACATCAAGCCTTAAGGATTCAATTCCAGTTTTTTTAAGTTCATTCATCAGGTGACTCATTGTCCGAGTCCCAATTCCCTGATTCTGAAATTCCGGATTAACAACTATTCTATGCAAAACTCTCCAATTTGAATCAGGCCAGTTCCAGCTTGCACTTTTGTAGTCCTCATCACACTCATCATTTATTGAATAAGTTGATACAATTGTTCCATCAATGATTCCACAAGTTAACCAGCCATTTATTATGTCTGACTCAAAATCATATTTCGCCGGATATATTTCATCCCATTGATAGATTTTCTTCTGAATCAATTTGACAATGGATTTTTGAACAAAAGAAAAAATTTCATCCAAGTCGTCCAGATTTGCCTTTCTAAAAATTATATTGTTTTCCATACACACAAAAAAAATCCTGCCCGACAAAAATTGCCAGACAGGAACAAATTACTACAGAAGCTGATAAATTGCAATTGAACCAACTGCAATCGATGACTTAGTATTAGACTTGATCAGAACATCAGGAGAATATGTTGTGATAACACCTTCCTCAACTTCAAAAACAACATTGACCCATCTGTTTTTCTGGTCACGCTTTACATTTGCCTTGTAGTCAATGCCACCAATTGTAAGAACGTAATCCTGATCCTGAAAACCACAATCAACTCTTGCAACAATTAATGTCTTGCGGCCCTTGATGACATTCTTCAAATTGAACTTAAGGTTTCCGCCCTTAACACGAACAACAGTATCAAAAACAAGCACACCGTCAGAATAGTAGAAGCTTTCCTTCGAAGTTGAATTTGTTACACCCTTTCCAGTATATTCAAGCCTGTGAGCCTCTTTTGATTCTTGAGAATTCATATTCAGGTTATCAACAAGAGTAAGCCTGTCATTCTTGTAAAGAAGAATCCTAGGCAAGGAAGAACTCATGTTTCTGATTTCCTCAGCTTCATCTCTTGCTGCCACTGGAGCCTGTGGTTTTGGAGCACTTGTAACACCCTCTACCATAACATAAGTTCCACCAGTTTCAAGTGAATAGTCATATGACCAGCCGACGAGTTTTGGCTTTATAGCAAGAGCTGCAGTTTCCTTGTTTTTTTTCAAATAGTCTGTGAGTTTTTTTGTTGCAATTTCCTCACCCTTGTTCTGAGCTGCATAAAGAGAATCAATCTCTCCTTCAACCTTCACAAAAGTACAGGCCGTAAAAGATTTGTCAATGAATGGAACATATTTTCCTGAATCATCTTTTCTGGAAATTTCCTTTTCAGAAACCTTAACATCCTCAGAATACCATGAAGGAACATCCTGAGCCAAAACAACTGCAGCAGAAAGAATTGCTGCAACAAATGCTACGATTTTTTTCATAACTACCAACCTATTTTTTTATTTTGCGAGCTTAAAAAAAACAAAACCAATGATACAAAAAAATCAACTTTGCAGTCTGATTTCTTCGGCACATCATTTTTGAATTATTGAAGAATCACCCATTGTTTACCTTAGATTATACAGGACATTCCTTTCATTACTCTAGTATCTTATATATCTAATATTAAGTTATTGCTTTGTCTTGACGCAAACGTACATCACTTTGCTTTTCTTGTCATAATAGGATTTCACAAGCTCATAGGAAATCTTTCTGTCATTCAGGGCATCAATTGTCTTGTACAGATATTTTTCAGACTTATCATTTTCCGCAGAACTGTATGCAACCTGATATGCCTTTACTTCAGTTCCAAGATAAGAAATGATCTGGGCAACTGCAACAGACTCGGCAAGTTTCTGTGTCATCGACTCATCGCCAGCAAAAGATTTCATTGCACAGGAAAGATAATTATTTCCATCAGCATGGATTTCTTCAAAATACCAGTCTGGCATTGTTCCTCCGGGTACCTTGCTGAATGCATACCTGCTCTTTTTCTTTTTCCTCTTGAACTTGTCGTAAACATTAGCTCCGGACTTTTTATCAATTTCTTCTGAAGATTTTTTTCCATTGAACACAAGTGGTTCCTGATTATCTCCCATTGTGTATCCATTATTCAAAGTGATTGTCCTGATGGAAATGCTTCCGTTTGGAAACACCTTTCCGGATGACATTGTTTTTGACGAGACAACAGTATCACTCATTCCTTTCATTATGGCACGAGTAATATACTCACTTGATGACTTGAAACTTCCGTCAGGCTCAACAATTACCGGCCATCCTTGAATTGAATCTACAGGCTCATCCTTGAATTCCCAGGTATAAAGCCCATCAGAAACCACGACTTTCTGACTCTTTCCGGAACCATTGTCAACAGTCTCATAAATTCCATTCAATGACTTTCCACCGCGCCTTGATTCCTCTTTGGAAATCAAAACTCCAGTCAGCGTAATTTGAATCGTCTGATTGTTTTCCTCATAAAACCCGTAAAAAGTTATTTCACCGTTATTCTTGTATTTTCCCTGAATTGTTGGATTTTCTGGACTTGATATTTTTCCGGCAGGAGAAATGGAAATCTCTATTCCGGATTCAGGATCAAGGAACATTCCATTTTCAATCAGAACCCCGCATCCTTCAACTTTCCTGATGATATCCTGACGTGCTTCAATTCCATATACAGAATATGTTTGCTGAACATCAACACTGTTAAGAATACGCTCGTAATTAAACATGTACAGACCATTTTTGGGAGATGCGGCAAAACATGAAAAAATGACTGACAACAAAACAGAGTGCATGAAAACTTTTTTAGTCATAAATTTTTCTCCAGATATATTTTTTATTCTTTCATACTACCACAAAACAGCAACTGTGGAACACAAAGATTTTTTCCAGTAATAATTCAAAGTATTGCCATTGCAATCTAACGCAAAATATTTTTCCAGAAATTTATATAGTCTAAAAATTTCAATTTTTAGAAATGTCTTTTATTATTTCCAGATTTTTCTGTTTCTCAAAGAATGCTTTCTTCAATACTGAATATTCTTCATCAGAACAAGCAGTCCTGCAGGAAGGGTCAAATGCTTCTGTTACCTCAAAGCACTTCCTTATCCTTTCACATGGATATTCATTGCACTGCCCGCAGTTTTCAATATTTCTGTCAGTGGTACAATGAACGATTCCATATCTGCACCAATTGTCTTTAGTACATCCAATACAAGAAATTTCCTCGTTTGTTACGACACGATCCCTATATCCGATTTTCATCCAAAGCTCAGCCGTACGCCTTAACTCATCATCCGTTTTTGGAACATGTCTGGGACATAAAGAACAGTCATTTCCACAGGCTGAAATTATTTTATCCATAAAAACCCCAACAAAAAAAATTATAGGCACAATCATATTTTGACCGGCCCAATGCACTAGTTTAACAGAAAAAAAAATCAATGGTAAACCATGTTGAATCCAATCAATCACTTAGTTAAAATATAAACATGAGATTCATTTACGTATTTGCTCCACTAATTGTTTTTATGTTATTGCATGAAAATGCCCCTAAAGATTTCCCTCAGGAAGAGACTCCAGTTGTTGAGGAAATAAAGGAACCGGAACCACCAAAAGATGTAGAATCAATTGTCGTTGGAACGGTTCTAAAAAAAAGAACACCTTTACACATAATGGGACGTGACAACAAAATGCACGACATTCTGACATTGACAGACGGAAATGAAGTTCAGATTCTGTATATAAATTCCGAGGCTGACATATTTTTGAAAACAGACACCATTCACGGCACTGAAAACAACGAAACGGAAAATAAAGAAAATGTTTCTTCTGAAAAATTCTTCCATGCAATTTATGACAATGTGGATTTCTGGATTTCTGAAAAAAATTTCGCACCAGATTCAATGGCAGCTGTTGTTATAAGAAAAACAGCACTGTTTGACGATGCCGAACTTAATATACCGCATGCACGAAATCAAATTTCATTCGGATCATATATTGCCCGGGAAAGAAGTGATGCAGTAAACGGAGTCTCAAAAATTTATTACTATGACAAGAATCAGTCACAGGTTTTGCATGCCTACACAAAGTCAGAAAATATTTCAACAATAAATGACGATATTCAGATGATGAAAATCATTGATCAGCTTAAGGTTACTTCACGTGCAACTCCAAGAAATGAACTTTTCAAGAAAGCCCAGAAGTACAAGCCATGCAAGGAAATTACAGCTGAATTTGAAGCACAGAAAACTGGAATAGTTGTCAACAGCTATCAGGAAGTTCTTAAAGCCATGCCAAAAACAAGATATGGTGTTAATGTTCCTGAGCTAATGACAGTTGACCAGAGCAAGGATCCATTCCAGTAAATTTTTTGACCATTATTCCACAAAACGGGTCCAAAGATTCCAGAACAACCCTGAATTTATTTTTCCTAAAAAAAATTCCATATATATGAATAACTTCATTCGGCAAAATCAGGAAACCAGACCGGTTCAGGAACATCAGCAGGAGAACTGTGCTTACCGATGAATTTGTTCATCCATACAATACCAAGCCAATTGCCTTTCTTGATTCCTACGTTCTTGAAATGACCAACCTCGGTAAAGCCCATTGCCCTGTGAAAAGCAAGGCTTGCATCATTTGTATCAACAATTACAGCATACATGTACTGAAAATTCATTCGGGCTAAAGAATCAGACATCTTGTTGAACAATGCAGTAGCAATTCCAGAACGGCGTGGGGAATCAGGAGCAAGCACAATTGTCCATTCAACATTCCACTTGTATGCATCATGAGGTCTTAAGGGTTCTCCGCAACAATAACCCAGGATTTTTCCGTCAACTGATTCAGCAACATAGAAGGGATACTTTTTCTTTGTATCAGTGATTTTTTTCCTGTACTTTTCAACAGATGGATTTTCAATGGTAAACGTAACATTCAGTCCATCTACGTAGCATCCATAAATATCATGGCAAGCAAGTGCATCATTTTCATCTGCAACACGAATTTTATAATCAATCATGCGATTTCTCCTAATATTCAAATAATAAAAAGTGTACGTTCAGTAAACAAAAATTGCAGGAATAGCTATAAACAGTTTCTTTTTCACACACATTTTATCTTAATGAAAATCTGACAGGATACCTGAACCTAACAGGCACCGCTTCTCCATTAACCAGTGCTGGCTGACACACAATTCCATCAAATGCCTTTAATGCAGCCTCTGCAAATCCATGGCCAGGATCCTTAAGAACCTTGACTTTCTTAATTATTCCCTTGGTATCAATAAACAGTTCAAGATACACAACACCTTCAATAGAATTTTTATAGGCTTCCACAGGATATTCGATTCTTTTCAGGATTCTCTTTCCCGGAACGACTGGAATTGAACTTACCTTATTCTGCGGAACATATTCAGAAAACTCATCTTTTTTTTCAATTTTATCTTTTTCAATGATTTTTTCAGACGAACTGACATTCTGCTCCGTCTTCACATTATTTCTGTTTTGAACAGGAATTGTTTTTTCCTGAGGAACATATTCCTGAACATCCACAAGCTTGAAAATTTTTTCATCAGGTTCTTCTTCTGTTTTTGAAGGTGCGCCGGTGAAACTCATTCTTGCAAACAAGACCGCATAAACAATTATCACAAGAACAAAACATCCCAGTCTTACGTATGAAGGAATTTTTCCGGACAATTTTTCAAGTCTCGTTTCCTGTCCGTTTTTCTTGTCAACAATATTCCCCATGCTACTTACCTTCCTTTACAACAAAACTGACAACCCGGTGCTGAAGCATCTGAAGAATTTGAACAACTGAATCAACATATCTATATGGAGTATTCTTATCAGCAATAATATGAATTCGGGAAGAAGGTTCATCAATAAATTTCTGGATGATTTTCTGTTCGAGAGATTCTCTGTCATACTTTTCACCATCAACAAACACTTCACCGTTTGACATGATCCATATCTCAAGATTTTTTTCACTCTGAGTTTTCTCAAGCTGAACTGCCTCGGAATATTCAATATGCTGTTCATGTCTCTGATTCATGAGAGAAATCAGCATGATAAAAACCAGCAGAAGAAATCCAATATCAGACATTGATGAAGTTGCAATTGAACAGTTTCTTTTTTTACGATTTATCTGCATGAATCAACTCCCGCCATCCATCTTGAATGAAAAATTCTCTACGCTGGAATTTCTGACAAGATAAACAACATCAATTACTTTCTGATAAGGAACATTATCTTGAATCAAAAGAAGAAATGTCATGTCTGGAAATTTTGCTTTCATTGATTTTATTTCAGTTTCCAGTTCATTCTGATTTACGCTCTTGCCATCAAGAAGAATCATCTCATCATTGGTGAGTGTACATTTCATGAGATTCTGCTTCATGACAATTCTAGGCTTACTCTTTTCTGGAAGGTTCAGGAGAAACCCCTTATTTACATTAAAACCTGCGATAACAATAAAAAAAATGATGAGTAAAAAAGAAAGATCATTCAGAGAACCAGATGCTCCCACATCCTCAACATTTCTCCTTTGCCTTTTAAGCATTTTCTTTCTCCAGCAAAAGTGGAATAATATCATTCACAGCTTTTGAAGTTTCTGCTGCAAAATTATCAACACGCTGAACAAGAAGGTTATATCCAATACTTGCAATGATGGCAATAATAAGTCCAAATACAGTTGTAATCAAAGCCTCATAGATTCCACCTGCAACAAGCTGAGCATTGACTTCAGTTGCATCAGCAATGGATTTGAAAGCTCCAATCATTCCACTGACAGTTCCAAGAAATCCTGTGAGTGGTGCAAGACTTGAAAGAGCCGTCAGATAGTTGAAACCATTTTCCATTCTTCTGATTCTTTCCTGAGCTTCTGTTTCTGCAGCTTTTTCCATTCTGCTTTCGCCAAACTTCGAGTTGTCAAGCAAAGCATAGAAAACAGTTGCCACGGTTTTTCTTCTTGAACAGCAAGTGAGCATATACTTTGCCTGGTCAGTTTTTCCGGCCTTCAAAAGATTCTTTACTTCAAGAGCAATTGGCGAAACCCTGCAGTCATGCCAGAACAAATAAATGCATCGTTCAATGACAAGAGCAATTGTAACAACACTGAATGCCAGAAGAATCCACATAAATGGACCACCAAGCTTAAACAATTCAACCAGATTCATATAATTTTCTCCCATATCAAAACATGATTACCTGGAACAACAAAGTCCAGGCACCAGCAGCACATGCAGTTTCTTGAGAGCTACAACAGTCCAATCAGGAATTGCATTGTCTGCAAAATATTTTTAAATGATTTTTAAATGTTTTTTAAATTATTTTTAAATATTCTATAAATTAAATTATGGTTATTCGGGATATCCTTAACCCGATTTACAAATCAATAGCTTATCTTCAACCCCAGTGAAATCATGGGAATTCCAATCCCAAAATTTGCATCGGAACTATCTTTTTCCTTTCCCGTATTCTGATCAAACTGCTTTGAACCCTGTGGCGAGTACAAGTTCATGAAAATATCTTCAGCACCAACATACCATTCCCATTTCCATTCAGGATGTTTTTTGAAGGAACCATTGTGTGCAACACGAACATCAATCGGACAACTGAATTCAGTTCGCAATGTATCACTATAGAATGAATTTCTTGTATATCGCTGCATTACCGTACCATCCGGAAGCTTTACCGGATAAGAAAACTTTTCACCATCAGTTCGTGGAGTTCCAGTTGCAAAAGTACCGCAAAGGGAAATTGTCCATGTTGGAACCGGCTTATAATTGAAAACCACATTCAATGTATTGAATCTATGGAAAGACGGGAAATACCATTCATTGAGAGGATCATCACTCATGGATCTCTGGTTTGTGTACAATGGTTCAAAAGGATTCTTGTACTTTGAATAGATAAACGAATAAGATGCGTAACCGTTCCATTTTTTTCCGAAATCCTTTGATGCCATCAAGTCAAAACCAGCAACATATCCCTTGCCGTCAGTTTTTCCATAAATCTTGTTGTCCATTGGATTACGGTCATCTTCAACAATATAAAGCCTGTTCAAGTAATATTTGTAATATGCTTCAATACTCAGTTTCCAGTCATTCTTTAAAACAAGCTCAGTACCGATTACACCGAGAACAGCACGATCCTGATCAATCAAATCGTCATCAAGAATGACATCCTTTGACAGCATATTTGTAAGAATAGGAACTGCCGAGAAAAATCCTGCACCTGCACTGAATGTTACTTTTTCAAACTTTTCTGTATTACGCCACGGAGTATAGAATACATTTGCCCGGGGATTAACATCAGGAAGAGAATTGACATTAATGCCATCACCATCAACATAGATATGATCAAGTCTCACACCCAATTCTGTTGAAATCAAATCATCATCCGTGCCATGTACCCAGGAAACATATGAACTTGAATTAAAAATTCTGTTTCCGTCATTATCAATACTCAAGACAATTGGTCCGTAAAAATATTCGTTTGTTCCCGCATACTGGCGCTCAAACCAGGAATCCACGAATTCTTCTGAAGAAGAAAAATTAACGACTTCCTCAATACCAAATGAAATTTTGTTTGATTCATTCAAGTCAACGTCACTTTCAACGCGCCCCTGCACAATATGGGAATTAATCTTTTCCTTGAAATGCTGATCAACATCAAGATTATATCCGCCAGAACTCAAATCAAATCTTGGATCACTTCCCCATTTGTCTATGAAATCCTGATTGTATTTCACATAGCCATATTGGCGGTCGTCCATTTTCAAATTCTCAATCATGAATGCATATGACAATGACGAATGAAAATCAATTCTGTCAGTCGCATTCCATTTTGCATCAAATCCCAGAAGCCCCTGGTAATAGTCATAATCAAAAACAGCATCAGACTTAAGGCCAGAATCTTCATCCTCTTCTCCATCTGACGTGTATCCGATTCCATCACTTCCGAAGAAACCAATCAATGAAAGGGAAATCTTGTCTGTCGGATTGTAATATCCCTTTGCAAAAAAATCCCTGATATAAGGAGCTGTCTTAATTGAATCTGTCAAATCACTGGAAGAAAGAGCACGGAATGTTCCAATAAGTGTTTCAAGATATGTTGCCTTTGCACCCAAAGAAATTCCCGCCTTGCTGCCAATTGGAGAAGAAAAGAAAAGTGAAGTTGAGATATAATTCAAATCAAGACTGAAGTGAATCTGATCATCCGGCATAATGGACTGGATTTCGAGAAGACCCGAAGTTGCCTTTCCGTATCTTGAAGAAAACACTCCATTCAAAAGCTTAGTGCTCTCTACAAAATCAGGACTGAAAATAGAGTATGCTCCTCCCCAATGCCACGGAAAAAGCAAATAGTTGCCGTCCAGAACACAAGTCATTTCACGAGGATATCCTCCACGAACTGAAGGCTCCTTATTCCACTGACCGCCAAATGTAATTCCTGGCAAAGTTGAAACCGAAGACATGACATCCTCAACCATTCCGGAACGGGCAGTCGTATCCATCTGTTTCTTTGAGAGAACGACAGAAACACCGGATTTTGATTCCTGGCGTTCTGCATTCCTTACGATTGTCAAACCCTCACCTTCAAGCAAAAGCTCATCGTCAAAATTTTCCTCTGACTCCTGAGCGTAAAGAGATGCTGACAATGCAACCAAACAAATACCGAATATTTTTAAGCATCTTTTCATGATGGAAAAAATATATCACATGTCAACCAATGAAAATTTGTCTCTAGAAAAATTTGCAGTTAAAACGGCAATTTTGGAAAATATGAAGTCTTACTGGCCACGCCTGTATTTCTTGTTGAAATACTTGGAAAACTCATGGTGAAACTTTTCCTTGCATGCTCTTGAAATTGAGATAATACTTTCATTTTCCATCACGAGACTGTCTCCCGACACAGAAATAATTTTTCTCAAGTTAACGAGATAGCTTGAATGAGGAATTGCGAAACCTTCGTCATAAAGTTCTTCTGCCAGTTCAGAAAGTTTCTGACGACTTACAAGATTGCAATCTGTTTTATACAGAGGAGATTTTGGAGACAAGGTAACAAGAGTTCCATGCTTTTTCTTTTCAAGATAAAGGATATCCTGAGTTGGAACAAGAAATGCAACACCATCACTTACAAGTTCAATTGTCTTCTGCTGTTTTCGTCTCTTCATTTCAAGAAGCACTTCGGTTACAGTTTGTGTAATTTTTGATGCTTCACTTGTTTTTAAAATATACCGGTATGGAAGAACTTCAAAATGCTCAGTCTGAGGAGTAATGACAGCAGAACAAAAACAAATTACGGCTGTATTATTCAGCTTTCTCATTTCGCGGGCAGTTTCAAAGCCACCCAATGTCTGCATCTGCATATCAATCAAAAGAAGGTCGACGTTTTCCTTGTTTTCTTCCAGAAAATCAACACCACTTGGATATGTGGAAATTTCCATTTGGGTTGAATCAAATTCAGGATTCTCAGTTACAAAATTATTCATTCTGAAAAGATCAAACTTATTGTCATCTACAATTGCAATCTTATACATTCTTCATATCCCCATAGTTTTTTTGAATACTGAGACTGGAAAGCCAAATCTTTTTTTCTTCATCAACATCCAGGTCCAGGAACCCGCCATATTTTGAAGCAAGCCTTTCAGAACTTTCAAGACCAAGACCATGAACGCCGCTTTCATTCTTTTTTGTCGAAATATACTTTTCATTGGACCTGATTATTTCGCCGGAAAATTTATTTTCAACTGTAAACATAATAAAGTTTCCATCAGTTTCAAAAAGCTGAACATAGACAATGCGGTCTTCATCATGATTATCCTTTGCTGCTCGAACTGCATTATCAATCAAATTTCCAAACATTGAAATAATATCCGTATCCTTAATAAATGACAGATCAACATTTATCTCAACATTGAAATCAATTTTAACTCCCACATTCTGTGCGGTGGATTCCTTTTCGTTAAACAAAGCATTTATAATTCTGCTGCTTGAAAAAGTTTTTGGGGTAATCTTCTGCAGGTCTGAATTCATCTGGCGCAAAAGCACTTCCATTTCTTCAGTTTTTTTTTCAGAACACAATTGAGCTAGAACACCAAGATAATGTTTTGTATCATGACGATATATGCTCTGAATTTTTTCTATCTGATCAAGACGGTCATAATAGGATTTCTGAATACTTGCAAAATGCCTTAGCACGCGAAGATCTTTCTTTGCAGGAAATTCAAGAATGATATAGCATGCAAAGACAAGAAGCGTAATGCCTAAACTGGAAGTTAAACATTCCGGTAAATTAAACTGCAAGAGAGAAAAGAGGCAAAACGTAATGACGCAGCAAATCAATGTTATACGACTGCTTTTCCTAATGAATTTGTACCTGACGACTAGAATCGTTGACGTGGCAACACAAAGAGCTCCAACACAGGCATAAGAAAAATAAACCGGCAATCCCATTGAATAGTTAGTGAAAGTTCCCCGGACAAAATGAATGTATGGCATGCATAAAGCAACACTTAAAACCACAACGGGAAGAAATCCCACTCGGATTACCACATGTAACCGGCTTTTCCCAAACACACCTGTCAGGGAAAGAAAATAAATGAAAACCATGTAAAAAAAAGCATCAAGTGAAGCAAGAAACATAAAATGAATGAATACATTTATTGATCTGTGAGAAATAACAAGATAATTTACCGTAACTACAGAAAAGCCGTCAAAAAAAACTGTTATTTCAGCCAGGATAAAAACCCAGTCAAAATATCTGTTGCAAACCTGTCCCTTTCCTTCACGTATATAATTGAGTCCAGAAAAAATCAGCATTATCAGACAGGCAATCTGCATCTTGCATAGTTGAAACATTTTTTCTCCAAAATAATATGAAATAACTGTAAAAACTATTGTTATATTTTGCCATAAAAAAAACAAAATGTAAAAGAACTGACATTGGATATGCACCTGCAATCTGCATAGACAAATCACTCTTGAACTAATTGCTCCGACTAAAAAAATTATTGTCTTGATATATGATTGACCGGCATATAGAATATGCACATGGCTTTTCTTTTACTGTCAATTATCTATCTGTCTTTCATTAGCCTGGGATTGCCTGATTCCCTTCTGGGATCCGCCTGGCCAGTAATGTTTTCACAGCTGAATGTCCCTGTATCATACATGGGAATTATTTCTATGCTCATTGCATTGGGAACAGTCATATCAAGTTTTTTCAGTGACAAAATTGCAGGCAAACTGGGAACTCCAATTGTAACCCTTACAAGTGTTTTTCTCACAGCAGTTTCAATGTTCATGTTTTCAGTTTCAAATTCATTCAGCATGCTTTGCTTTTTTGCAATTCCCTATGGACTTGGAGCCGGAAGCATTGATGCAGCACTAAACAATTATGTTGCCATTCATTACAAAAGATTTCACATGAGCTGGCTTCACTGTATGTGGGGAGTTGGAGCTTCACTTGCACCCTACATCATGGGGCTCAGCATTTCAAAAGGAAAAAACTGGACCGGAGGATACACCTGTGTTTCAATCATTCAATTTACTTTGACTGCACTTATTTTAATAAGCCTTCCAGTATGGAAAATCAACAGAGTTAAAAATAATCAAAATGAAGAAAATGAAACCAGGAACAAAAAGTCTCATACGATAAAAGAAATTTTTTCCACACCGGGAGCAAAACCATCATTCCTGACATTTTTCTTCTACTGTACTTGCGAACAAACAACAGGCCTGTGGGCAGCAACATATCTTGCACTGTCAAAGGGAATTGATGAAAAAACTGCTGTTTTCTTTGGAACTTTATTCTATTCTGGAATAATGATTGGAAGAGCTGTCAACGGGTTTCTTACATTCAAACTTTCTGACAGGCAGCTCATAATATCCGGAATGAGCCTAATGCTTTTGGGAACAATTTGCATGTGCCTTCCTTTTGGAAAAACCATATCTCTATGGGGACTAATTATAATCGGCCTTGGATGTGCGCCAATCTATCCATCCATCATGCATTCAACACCAGAAACTTTTGGCACAGACAAATCCCAGGCAATTATTGGAATACAAACTGCATTTGCATACTTTGGAACAAGCGTCATGCCTGCCCTATTCGGACTTATTGCAAACCACATTTCAATTTCACTTCTTCCGGTTTACATTTTTATTTCTCTTGCCGCATCATATCTTCTGATCAAAAGAGTCTGGAATGTGACAGGGAAAGGGTCAAATTAAATTTCTGTTTCAATTGAATGATTTTTAACAAGTCAGTTAACAGATGCACCATGGAATTTAAAATCAGAAATTCAAATCTCCTGAACACTTGATTCCAAATTCAGACTTTGAACTGTAGATTGCATTTCGAATTGCACGCTCCATTACTTCCTGGGAAAGAATTCCCACAAGATCAATGTTGGCTTCCACTTCACCAAGACTGAGAGCATAGATTGTGTCACCATCACCACTTGTATGAACAGGCCAGATGGATTTTGCATAAGCATTCTGCGACATGGAAGCAATTTTGGATAGTCTTGACTTGTCAAATTTTGCATTGGTAAGAACTGCACCTATTGTTGTGTTTCCAGCCATTCCATTTTCTTTTTTGCCGTCCAGCTTACCAAAAAGAATTTCTTCAGGTGACTGAAATGCAGTGGCAGAATCATTGATCATTCCTGCAATGCACTTACCATTTTCATCAAAAACATTTCCAACTGCATTGACGCAAACTACTGCACCTATCTTCAAATCACCACACTTAATGGCATAGCTTCCAATTCCGCTTTTAGTGCAGAATTCCATGCCCTTGTATTTTCCAACTGTTGCTCCAGTTCCGCATCCATAATTTCCATCCTGATAATTGTTTTCATAGGCACCAACACAGGCAGCGTATCCCATGGCCTGATCAGGACGAACATGAAAGTTTCCGCAAGTCAAATCAAAAATATCTGACTGAACAACAAGAGGAACATAACCGCCGGCAATTTCATATCCAATTTTCTTTTCTTCAAGAAACTTCATTACGCCGCCAGCTGCATCAAGTCCGTAGGCACTTCCACCACCAAGAACTAGAGCATGAATTACCTGGGAATATGATGCAGGAAGCAAAAGTGTTGTTTCCCTGGAAGCAGGTCCACCACCTCGGACATCAACTCCGCATGGAGCACCTTTTTCACAAATCAAAACAGTAACTCCAGTTCCATTCACACAGTCCGTTGCGTTTCCAATTTTAATATTTTCAAAATCCTTTATGCTGATTTCCCTGAAAATTTCTGAATCAAGTTTCAATTAAATTACCCCGGCTTGCAGTCAAATCTGCAGATTAATCGGCTTAATTATATTTGTTACCTCTGAAAATTGCAATTTTCAAATATTTGAAGGCGTAATTTCAGCCTAGAAAAAAAAAGTCTATTTACTTTGTATTTTTTTCATTGCAATGGGAACAAGATGAAGAATTTGGACATCCAATGCATTTTTGACCACGGAGCTTTGACCTGACAATTGTGATTACGGAAATAAAAACTGCAAGAACAATAACTGCAATACCTATCTCATTAGCCATAAATTCCTCCACAAAAAAACATTCACCTGACATGCTGAAAGACAAACACACACAAAAGACAGCATGCCAGGCAAAGGTTTAATGCCCGAACTGGAACTAAATTCAAGAACGGAACTTACATCGAGGTTAGTAGTTAGCATTAACTAACTATAGTTAGAATACCTTAACTAAATATATTTGTCAAGACAATATTCAATTAATTATTTCAAAACTTTTGATATGATTCCACCGCCAAGAATTAATCCGTCTGATGAATACAAGACTGCGCTCTGACCTGGTGCAACTGCACGCTGTTCCTGAGCGAATTCAATTTTCCATGGAGTACCGGTAAATTCCTCATTCTCCTGAGTGTCGTATCTTGTTATTCTGCAGGGAACCGGTTTTGACGCAAGTCTGATCTTAACAAGTGCTTCCATTGGTTCACCAGGCTCAACATCACCAGGCCAGACAAAATCGTCTGCAATCAAGGCCCTTGAATTTAGTTCGTCGTTTTTTGCCAGAACAACAAGATTATTTTTCGCATCAATCGAATGAACATACATTGGCTGAGAAGATGCTACTCCAAGTCCACGGCGCTGTCCTATTGTGTAGTATTCAATTCCGCGGTGTTTTCCAAGAACATGACCATCCAGGTCAATTATATCTCCAGGAACACTTTCCTTATCAGAAAAAAGGGATTCCCTGTATTCCTCACCAACAAAATCCTGGCTTTCTTCCCGGTTGGCAGCATCCAGGTTAGCCTTTTTTGCCAGCTCAAAAACTTCTTTTTTTGTTATGCCTGCAAGAGGAAACCTTACCTTCTCCAGAATCTTCGATGAAACCCTGTAAACAAAATATGTCTGGTCCTTGGTTATGTCAGTTGCTCCAGAAACCATGGCAGGACGAGATTCAGTTCCATAAAGCCCGGAATCAGGCCTAACAATGCGGGCATAATGTCCAGTGCAGAAATAATCGTACTTGATTCCCAGCTTTTCCACCGCCTCCAGCATTGCACCGAATTTGATTTTTTTGTTGCACATGATACACGGATTTGGTGTGCGCCCGTTTCTGTATTCAGTCTTGAAATATTCAAGGACCATTTGCTTATATTCATTTTTTACATCTACAACGTAATATTCAATTCCATTTTCACTGCAGAATCTTTTGCAGTCAGCTATGTTTTCTTCTTCTCCAGGTCCATAGCAGGCTTCCTTGATTTTGGTGCGATTGGTGTCAGTCTTGAGCTTTACAACAGATCCATCCCACAAAGACATGGTAACCCCAATAACCCTGCATCCTTTTTCTTTGAGAAGCAATGCCGTCAAAGTTGAATCAACGCCACCTGAAAGACCAACAAGAACAGTATCCCCAGCCTTTGGCATGTCTAAAGCTGTAAATGAAATAGATTTTTCCATAACCTGATTATATCAGTGCTAAATCCTATTAACAACAGGGGAATATAATAAAATACTACCGGACAGTAGAAATAAGATGGCAAAAAAAAAGCTGCCCTTGCCGGACAGCCTTATGCAATTAAATATTCAGACTACTCGCCATCTCTGAAACTTGCTGTTTCGTAAATGCGTTCATCTGCCCTTGGCTTGTTAAAAATGCTGAGACGCTTTGCTGAAAGAATCTTCCAGTATTCATCATCTGTAAAACAGATATAGTTTCCAGCCTTAACCTTTCCTTCTGTGAAAGCGCGTTTTGGAACTTCTGCCCAAATCACAACCTTTTCGTTATTCTTCTTTACTTCAAATTTTACTACGCGTGCTTCTTTTCTTGTACTCATGATTTTACCCTTCTATATTTTGATTTAATGTTAAACTGAAAATCCAATCCAGTTCTCAGGATAAACAGTTGTTATATCCATGAATATATTATAACAGAAAATCTCCATTTTTACTAATAAAAATTCAAAAAATTTGTTTTTTTTGTATTTTTTAGAGTTTTCACTGTCAATCAAAAGAATCAGACAGTTTCAAAAAATGATTTCATGGCACGAATCATTAATGAAACATCTCTTGATCCTGCAGTTTCATAGGGAGAGTGCATTGCCCATTGAGGAAGTCCTACGTCTACAGTCTTCAATGAAACATGTGCATTTGAAATATTTCCAAGAGTTGAACCACCCTGAATGTCACTTCGATTAGTGTATGTCTGAACCGGTACGCCAGCCTTTTTGCACACCTGAGTGAACATGCCTGAAGAAATACCATCTGTCGTGTATTTTTGCGAGGCATTGAATTTTATTACTGGACCTGCATTTAATCTTGGCTTATTCACGGGATCAGCTGATGAAGAGAAATTCGGATGTTCAGCATGGCCGTTGTCTGCACTTACCATAAAGCTGCCTGCAACAAGTGTATAATAGTCTTCCTGAGACCTGCCCAATGAAAGACAAATTCTTTTAAGCACATCTTCCAGAAAAGTTGAATCAGCACCCTGGCGTGAAAGACTTCCCACTTCCTCGTTGTCAAATATGCAATACATTATGATAGACTGATTATTTTCAGAATCAATAAACCCCTGCAAAGTTGTGTAGGCACATTCAAGATCATCCAGACGCGGAGAACCAATCATTTCACCATCGCTTCCTAAAAAAGTACCCTTGTCCCTGTTATACAGAAACAAATCGGAGCCAACAACTTCACTTTTGTCAACATTGCATTCACGGCAAACAAGATCAACAAGGCCTGTTTTTTCCTCACCGGCAGAAAGCACAGGCAGCATGTCATTCTGGACATTATATTTTTTCTCTGAATTGGCATCCCGATTCATGTGAATTGCAAGACTGGGAATTACAAGAAGGTCCCTGTCAACGCAAACAAGTTTTTCTTCCATGCTAAAAGGAGAATCAGACTTAAGCAAAAGACGACCTGCAACCGAAAGCGGACGATCAAACCATGGGGCACAAAGCATTCCGCCGTACTTTTCAATGTTTAGCCTTACACATCCGCTGCCTTCAATTTCCGGGTTTTCCTTGATCTTAAAAGATGGAGAATCAGAGTGACATGAAGAAATCAGAAACCTTTTGAATTCATCCTCAGGAACAGTGAATGCAATGAGGGATGAATTGTTTCGCTTTACAAAATATGATTTTCCCTTCTCAAGATTCCATCCAGTTTCCTCAGAAATTTCATGGAATCCATGCTGAACAAGCATATTACTGATATTTTTTACTGCATGAAAACAGCTTGGACTTCTGCCAATAAATGACAGCATTTCTTTTGCTTGACTTCGTTCTTCTTCTGTAATCATTTTTTCTAACTCCTCGTAATATTCTTGACCCATCTGAATTTCATGTAATGAATGTAAACTGCAGGAATCTTCACAAATTCATCCAGTGTGAGAATGAAAGCCACACCCAGAACCGGAAGTTTCAGTACAAAGGCATCAGAAGCACCAACCATTGACGACATGAGATACTGAATGACTATTGGAGTAACAATTGAAAAGAATCCCTTATATATTGAATTCTGTCTGTCTTTCATTAATTCGCCTGAAAAAAAACTAAGTTAAAATTAAAAAAGCCCACATCAGGACACTAACCATGAATGCAGGCAGCAAAAATCACGAGACCGAACATTTTTATTCAGTCGGCAGATACTCATACTTCATTTGCGAGGTTTTCACGACTGTTTCTTCACCATGAGAAACCTCGATGTTCTTGCCCAACCTATATCCATTCTTCATGTTGTCAGTGCAAAGTTCATATCTTGCTTCGGCAACATCCAGAGAATAGGACTGCCCCTTGGTCAAATACATAAAGCGGACAATGGTGTCATCCCCACTGTAAGTTCTGTTATCAAGATAAATACCCCTTACAACTATATCGCTGTCATTGTAAATGGTTACAGTTCCTTCGGTGAAACCACAACTCATAAATAAAAAGGAAAGAATTCCAATCAAAGAAGACAAAACCAACTTTCGCATATAAACACCTCATATCAACGGATTTTCATAATATCATGGAGCATTCACTAAATAAAATCCATTCTCACACTATCATATTTTGGATTATCAAGCCCAAAATCCTTTCCCTTGTAATTCCATGCACATCGGGAAATGTTATACTTTTCAAAAACACTGTTTATATCCTTATACCAGTTCCGTGTGCTCTCCGGATCAGCAAGATCAATTACGCCATACTCACCGACATAAAGGGGAACATTTCTTTCCTCAGCAACATCCATTGCTTCCCTGAACATGTTCTCATAATATTCCTCATTGAAATATTCACCGCTTAAGGCATCGTCTGAAATAGAAAATCTTGATGGAACAGAAAGAGCAACTGTCAGTAGTTTTTTGTATTCAGTCTTTGAAACCGGATACTTCATTCGAAAATTTCTGTCCATTTCCTTTACCCAATATGCCCCCTGATGTGTAAAGAGCAAGGGTTCATAGCTGTGGAAAGTGTAGACAATATTCTCATCAAATGGCATAGCCAGATCTTTTACTGAAACAACACTGTTATTGTAGTAGCCGCCAAAAATAACCCTGATGTTTTTTGCATGCTTTCGGATTACAGCAACGGCACTCTCAGCAATTTTCATCCATTTTTCGTTGTATGACTTGTCTGTTATTTCATTCAAAAGCTCAAAGGCCAGGATGCTTTCATTTCCATACCGTCTGGCAAATTCTTCCCATAGACTGTAGAAGTATCCCTCAAGAACATCGCTTTCCCAGAATCCAGTTTCGTGCTCAGAATAGTCATCAAAAGAAAATCCCTGAGTCTTGTGAAGATCAAGAACCATGTTGAGACCGTGTTTTTTTGCCCATTCAATTGCCTTGTCAATGTAGGCAAATCCGCTTTCAATGAAAGATCCATCCTTATTCTGGACAAGATTGTAGTCAACAGGAAGCCGAACATGATCCACACCCCAGCCGGCAATCTTCTTGAAATCATCTTCAACAATAAATGTATCGTAGTGCTTTTTTGTGTGCTCACACTGAGAAAGCCATCCGCCCAAATTTACACCGTGCTTGTATCCAGTAAATTCCCTCATTTGATTCCTCTCACAAAAATATGCCAAAATATTTACGCATCATATTTTCAATTTTTCAATGATTCCTAAATTATAATGTACAAATGCCTAAATTTAAAGAAATTAATCAAATGTTCTTATGCAAAAAAAAGGCAACCATTTTCATGATTGCCTTCCATTAGTTTTTACCTTCAGTTTTTTGACCAGGGAAATTACTTTTCAATAAGCTTTACATTGCTGATTGTAATCTTATGCTCACCCTTTACCTTCTTGCCATTTACTGCAGCAAGGCTGAATGTAAGGATTACGAAATCATCATCTGCATACTTCATTGTGAATTCCTGCTCTACATGCTGAACATCCTTCTTTGCATTAACAACAGGACCATTGTTATATGGAACCCAGTCCTCAACACCGTGAAGAGTCTTCCATCTTGCACCGTCTCTCTGGAGGGCATACTTAACTTCACGATCCTTTGTTGAAGAAATATCAAAGCTCAAAACATATTTTGCACCCTTCTTGAGTGAAACATTGTTCTGCTTAAGCTGGATCTTCCATTCAGCATCATTTGTATCGTTGATGGTAATTACAGCCTTGTCCTTTGCCTGAACTTCTGCATCTGCTGAACTGTATGTGTAGAGTTCCCAGCCAGCCATTCCCTTTGCAAATGAGCCGTTCTTGAGAAGTGCATTTTCAACCATGCGGATATTGTCAATGCGGTATTCACCCTTGTTTTCAAATACCATCTTGAATGTACTCGTTGCACCACATTTTCCGGCATTGAATACGGCCTTGTATCCCTTTCCAGACTTAACAAGCTTAATCTGAGTATCGTTTATGAAGAGCTTTGCCTTATCGGCATTCTTTGTTGAGCTTTCAAGTGTGAACACATATTCTGTATCACTTGCAAGGGGAATTTTATCCTGACTTAAAACAACAGCATTTGCTCCAGCCTTTCCAACAACTACCTTGCATTCACGAACATTCTTAACATTAGTAACTTCCTGTGAAGAACCATCGGCACATTCTGCCTTCCAGTACTTCATTCTTCCGTAACCGCGATCAAATGTTCCGTTGTAGATGTAGTTTCCGTCTGCAGTAACTGACTTTTCTGCTGTTTCAATAGCTCCCTTTCCAACCTGTTTGATTACAACATTGCTGATGTAAATTGGTGCAGTAGAAGATGTGGCACCCATGTTAAAGTCGATACGGCAAGCTGGATCTGTTGTTTCCTTCATCTGGAACTTGAACTTGTAATTTTTTTTGTTCTTTGTAAGGGAAATCTTTTCATCTCCGAAATATCTTACGAAACCATTGTTTGGACCTGTGAGACCAACCATTGTTGAACGGTTTTCTGTTGACCATGCATCAAAGCTGAACTCATAGTATGCACCCTTTACGAGTGGAATGTCTGCCTGGACAAGCTGAACAGAATAGTCAACTGTACCAGCCTTCTTTGTTGTTACCTCAAGAACTCCATTGTTGTAGTTAAAAGCACCATCTCCGCCAAGCTGCTGCATGTACTCCCATGAGTTCTTGCTCTGGCGAACCAGGTTTCCGTTCTTTCCATCTGCACCACGAACCTTAACTTCAACTTCCTTCATTGTTACGTTTTCATCGTAGGAATCCTTCTGGTATACGCGAACGTAATCAACTACCATCTGTGCTCTTTCATCAAACTTTGTTGTATGATCCGGGTTTCCAGGCCAGTTTCCACCAACAGCAACGTTGAGAATCATGTAGTAAGGCTGATCATAAGGTGCCGGGAATGTTACAGGTTCATCACCAGCTTTCTTTGTGAACCATTCTGTTACTGAGCCGATATATTCTCCGTCAACATAGAACTTGAATTCATCCGGGAGCCACTCAACTGCATAAGTGTGAAATTCGTTTGCAAAGTCACCCTTCTTGAGAGTCTTGAAAACCTGCTTCTGAGTATGTGGTTCACCAAAGTGAAGTGTGCTGTATGATTTCTTGATGTCGTTTCCAAGAACTTCCATGATATCGATTTCACCACAAAGTGGCCACTGACCATAGATCTGCTCATTGGCTGGCATCATCCAGAATGCCGGGAGGAATCCCTGTCCCTGTGGAACCTTAAGGCGTGCCTCGAAAATACCATACTTTGCCTCGAATTTTCCGAGAGTGTTGATACGTCCAGAAGTATATGTCTTCTTTCCGCCATTGTTCTTTTCAAGTGCCTGAATAACAAGGTTTCCGTCCTTAACGTATGTGTTTTCCTTGCTGTCATCATAAGACTGAAGTTCGTTGTTTACCCAGCCCGGCTCATGGAATTCAAAACCCCACTTTTTTGTATCAAGCTTGCTGCCATCAAAATTATCCTCAAACTTAAGTGAGTATCCCTCATAAGAAATCTTTTCCTGAGCAGAAAAACCCGCACAGCCGAATGCAGAAAACACGAATAATGCAAAAAACAGTTTTCTAATCATCTCATTTACCCCTATCAAGTATTGTCTAAGATTGATAATAACCAACTTATTATCCTCGATAATAATGTTATGACCGGATTTCATTGTTATATACCTTCAAAATACTATTTTTGTCAAAATTTTCTTTATTTTTACGATTTATGGGTTAAAATTAATATATGGATTCCTCAAGAGAACTTCCGGAAAAACTGCTTTTCCAGAGCGAAAATGAAATATTCCACGACTCTTACTCCAAGGAGCTTGCTTTCTACAATGCCGTAAAAACCGGTGACTTGGAAGCCGCAAAAAAGCTGTACTCCCCTCTTTGCTCCAACGGAATGGGCAAGCTTTCTGACAACGCCATCAACAACATCAGGTATCACTTCATTGTCAGTGTTGCCATGATAACAAGATTCTGCATTGAAGGCGGAATGCCAGCAGAATCCTCATACACCCTGAGCGACCTTTACATCCAGAAATCAGACAAGCTTCACTCAGAAGAAAGTATTGTTGCCCTTCACAAGGAAATGATTTTTGATTTCACAAAGAGAATGCAGGGAATAAACGATTCTTCCATATCAAAGACAGTAACACTGGCAAAAGAATACATCCATGCACACTTAAGAACCCCGCTTTTGCTTGAAGATATTGCCGATGCATCCCATATCAGCACAAACTATCTTTCTACGCTTTTCAAGAAAACCACTGGAATGACCATAACCCAGTACATACAGAAAGTCCGCATAGAAGAAGCAAAGAACATGTTGCGCTACACTGAAGAAGAATTCATTGACATAAGCAACTACCTTTGTTTTTCAAGCCACTCCCATTTCATTGCAGTGTTCAAAAAATATGAGGGAATGACTCCAAAGGCTTACAGGGACAAGTACTACCAGAAACATTTTGAGGAAAACCAGTAAAGTACAGCTGTCCCGTTTTAATGATGACAGATAAGGACAGCCAAAAACTAGAAATTTCCGCCGTTCCAGCCCCAGTCACGGTATCCAAGATAATTCACGTAAACATTGCTTCCAGGAATATCCAGCTGCTCCGAAACAATCCTGCAGATTTCACCTGTCATCTTCTGACTCTGAGCCTGATCAACAGTTCCCAGAACCTGAACTGAAATAAAGGCACCCTTTTCAAGTTTTTTTCCGCCCATAAACAGGTCATATCCATCAAGAATTCCAACCATAAGATAGTTTTCACTCTTGTTCATTACCGAAATGGCCTTTCCCAGTTCCCGCTTAAGGTCTTCCTTCTGCTGATCAGAAAGCTTGAGTGTAATTTTTGAATCAATAAAAGGCATGTTTTACTCCACAAATAAATTTTCACATACATTATAAGGGCTAATTGATGAATTTCAAACGAAAATTGATTATAATGGAATATATATGAAAATTTTATCCAGAATTATTCTTCCAGTACTTATGGCACTCAGCATGATTCCAGCCTCAGCACAAAAAAAGGAGACTACCATGGCATACGAGCAGATTTCACAAAAAGAAGCAAAATCACTCATGGACAACAACAAGAACATAGTGATCCTGGATGTGAGAACAAAAAAGGAATTTGACGAAGGACACATCAAGGGAGCAATCAACATTCCAGTGGAAACCATCGGAAGCATTCCACCTGCACAGCTTCGCGACAAAAAACAGATGATCCTGGTTTACTGCAGGTCTGGCAGAAGAAGCAAAATGGCTGCGCAAAAGCTTGGAACCATGGGATATGAAAATGTCCTTGAATTCGGCGGAATAATGGACTGGGGCTACGGAACAGTAAAAGATGCCCCGAAAGCACGAAAATAGTCTCAGACAAAACATCCGGACCACAGCATAGCACTTGCATCCGGATGCTTGAATTTAATCAGCTAACAAATTCCAGTCAGGACATGAAACAAAAGCATGCCGTTTCCAAAACTTACACTGTCTTGTATGAGTTGACTATGCTTCTGACTTCCTCACAAAGTCCCAGGTTCTGCCTGCTCTTATCGGCTGAACGACTTGTAGACTCCTGCATTCTCTTGAGATATTCCTTTGAAACTTCAGAACCCATGAGAATTTCATTTGCCGAAGAATGAAGTTCCTCAATATGACTTTCAAGAACCTTGTTCTTCTTCTTTATCATTCCTGAACTCTGGGAAATCATGTTTGAAGCATCAGAAATAATTCCCATCATTTCCTTGATTTTTCTTCCTTCTTCGCTCTGTCTCTCGATTTTTTCCCTGATGTTTATAATATCATTGTCGAGAGTCCTGATTCTTTCACCGAGAACGTCAAATGACTGAGTTGAATTGTCAGATGCATTTGCAATACCAGCAATTGACGACTCAATTGCCTCAAGAAGCTCACTTACAGACTTAGTCTGAGTTGCTGAAGTTTCTGAAAGCTTTCTGATTTCTTCTGCAACAACACTGAATCCCTTTCCGGCTGTTCCCGCATGAGCTGCCTCAATAGCTGCATTCATTGCAAGAAGATTTGTCTGTGATGAAATCTGTGTGATGACAGAGTTTGCTGAATTAAGGTTTTCTGCAAGTTCCTGAACCTGCGAAATCTTGTCCACAACAATCTTCTGCTTTTCACGACCATCCCTTGTATCAATGACAATTTTCTTGTATTCCTCAGAAATATTCTCAAGGGCATTTGTGAGTACTTTTATATTGTCCATGATTGCATCAACAGACTGACTTGATTTCTCAATGGCATTTTCCTGGGCCTTGGTCTTTCCATCAAGCTCATTGACTGACTTAACATACTCGTTGATTACCGAAATTGCCTTGTCGATAAGGGAACTCTGAGCCTGTGCCTTCTCATAAATTTCAGTAACAGATTCATCTGCCGTGGCAATTGCAGAAAGATTCTGTGAAGTCTGATTCATGAGTTCATGAGAATTAAGGGCAAGTCCCTCAACTGATTTTTTTTCTGCACCAATAACTTCCTGAAGGCTGGCCATAACCTTGTTGCATGAAGATGCGAGCATGGAAATTTCGTTGTTCCCCGAAACCTGAACACGTGCAGTAAGATCCCTGGCACCAGAAGAAATAACATCCATTGCATTTGAAACACGTGCAATCTTTCTGAAGAAGTTTCCAATATAAAGCCACATGGCAAGGATTACAACAACAAGACAAATTGCGCAGCCAATAATCATATTCCTGCTGGAATGGTCAATAGTGGCAGAAAGCTTTTCGGCATCAAAATCACAGGCAAGCATTCCGACGATCTTTCCATTATACATGATTGGAGAATAGACTGAAATTGTCTTTCCCCAGTCTTCCTGATTCTCAATGTGAGAGGCGGCAAACCTCATGTTGTCATAACAGTCAAAGGGTGCCTCTCCATAACTGGAAATATCCTCAATGGTTCCAATAGGAGAGAAATTTTCCTCATCCGTCTCAACTGTACTTCCATCAACAACATAGGCAAACTCAGTTCCATTGACCCTTGTCATCGTATACAAAAATCGGCATGAATAAAACTGTTTGATTTCGTATAGCTTTTCATACAAGATATCATAATACGGATCATTTCGGTCAAGAGAAGCAGCCAGATTGGTGAAGCGTTCTGCATCAATAACCTTCGATGCCTTATCAAGAACAATCTTACCCTGGTCTCCAAAAACATTCTCAGAAACCTGATGAATCTGCCTGATTGAAGTATAGGTAAGGAAAATGGAAACAGCAACTATGAGTGCTGCAATGACACAAATAATCCTAAACTTGAAGGTTGAAAACACATTCATAATATCCCTCTCAACAACAGGAAAACTATTCCATATCATTTCTTTCAGAGAACATTTCTGCATCCTCATGGCCATATTTTCTGGTCCATTCTGAAAAAGAGCCCGGAGTATTTCCCAATTTCTGCTGATCCCTTGCTTTTGGTTCAGGATTTTTCTTTTTCTTGACAGATATTGGATGAGAATACTGCCTTCGCATTATTGAATAGTATTCGCTGTCGTCCATAATTCAAATCCGAGGATAAGTCACATAAAAATACGCAACCATCCTCAAAAACCTAAATTTAACTTTATATGTCAATTATTATGGTTACATTTTTCGTTAAATTCAAGAAAATATTCAAATTATGGGTGTCATTGCAGGGAAAAGGTTCCTGACTAATAGTCCGCTTTCCACAGCTTGTGCAGATTGCAGTATTCATAGGCCGCCTCTACCTTTTCACCTATCATAATGGCAAAATCAGCCTCAGGAATATTTCCAGGATAGAGCCTCTTCTGCTGAATGCCCTTATCCGTCTGAAGGAGGATCCATTCAATGTAATGCTCATTTTCACTTGGATGGAGCTTAGAGCCAACAGTCACCGAAACAGTGGTACCGGAAACCCTAATGACAGGAATATGCTTTTCAGCAGCACCGTCTGTTACCCCGGGAATCAGTTCACTCATTGGCTCACCACAGCAAATTGTTTCCGGAGATCCATCCTTCACCATGGAAATAATCTTTCCGCAATGCTTGCAATAAAAAAACTTCAACTGCATTTTTTCCTCCTGACTGCAACCCAGTCATGCAAATTACAACTTTGATAGCACCTGAAAAATAGTATTTTCAAAGTCTACTCAAACTCTATTTCAAGTTAACACTACCAGGAAAAAAATCAAAATGAATTCACCCGCAAACCATCACCTTAATATCACTCCTGACTGGCATTCTCCTTTTCGTTTCTGTAAGCATCAACAAGCTGTTCACGGGTAACATTTCCATTTCGCTCGCGGGCAGCCTTTAGTTTTCGATATACTGTATTTTCGCTGAATCCCTCAACTTCTTTCTGGTAAACCTTTCCCTCACAAAGCTGATCCAGGATCATCTTCTCATCCTCATACAGAACCAGTTTCTTGCGCCTGAACTTATCACTGAGGACAAAGTCAACAAGGCCGATATACCAGATACTTCTGACAACATGAATAAAATAGTGATAGAGAATTTCCTCATTCAAAGCGAAGGCAATTGTCACCAGAACGAAATACAGAATAATAGCCGGAATTCTTATCTTTGGCTGAATCATGATGACAACGCAGATAATGAATAAAGCCGAGTAGTTATTGTAAAGATAGGTCTGCTCAAATGCCATTGAAAAAATCAGGAAGGCCGAGTAGATAATATAGAAGAAAGGAAATCCGCTTCTGGAAAACAAAATGGCAAAAGGAATATACAGAATATTCATTCCAATGATAATGCATCCAAGCAGTGAAAATTCAGTCTTTATTCCTTTCCACACATAAAGACAGGCAATCAAAAACGAAATCAAAACAGTGAATAAGACAAACTTATCAGAACAATTTTTTTTCAAACAGAAATTCATGGCAACCTCTCCTTTTTAGGCCATACCCTTCCCATTTTCAGGACAAGGGTTAACCCTATTCTAGATTACCACAATTTTCAGCATCCGCATAAAAATTCAATCACCAAAACGTCACCAGGACTGATTTTGATTATCTTTGATTTTTCAAGTCCATGACAATATACTGCCTCAAACCCATGCATAACACGAAACTATTTTACAAAAACTTAACAGAATCTTCCCGATAGCTTAACACATCTTCTGTAGATTAAGTCTATCTTAATTATGAGGAGATTTTTCTTATGAAACCTACACTTAAAAAAATCACAGCGATGGCACTGGCTATTACTGCAGCTGCATCAGTTTTTGCAGCACCAAAATTCAACAGCAAGAAATCAATTTCAGTCTTGAGCCGTGAAGACGGAAGCGGAACCCGCGGTGCATTCATTGAACTCTTCGGTGTTGAACAGAAGAATTCCAGCGGAAAGAAAGTTGACTACACAACAGACGAAGCCGCAATCACAAACTCAACATCAGTAATGCTCACCAGCGTAGCCGGAGACAATTACTCAATCGGTTATGTTTCCCTTGGTTCACTCAACGATTCAGTAAAGGCCCTGAAAATTGATGGTGTTCAGGCAACAATTAACAACATCAAAAACGGCAGCTACAAAATCAGCAGACCATTCAACATTGCGGTAAAGGCAAATATTTCTGCAGCGGCACAGGACTTTGTGAATTTCATCATGAGCGATCAGGGGCAGAAAATCGTTGAAAAGAACAAGTACATTTCCGTGGACACAAATTCTGCTAACGGCTTCAAATCATCAGGCAAGGCATCTGGAAAAGTTGTTGTTGCAGGATCAAGTTCAGTTTCTCCAGTAATGGAAAAACTTATTGAAGCCTACAAGTCTGTGAATCCAAATGTAAAGATTGAGCTCCAGACAAGCGACTCTACAACTGGAATAACAAATGCTGCATCGGGAACCTGTGACATTGGAATGGCAAGCCGCAGTCTCAAGGAAACTGAAAAGTCAAAGGGACTCAAGGAAATCACTATTGCCATGGACGGCATTGCAGTTGTTGTCAACAAATCAAACCCACTGGACAACGCTAACAAAAACACAGTCCGCGACATCTACACTGGAAAAATCCAGAAGTGGAATGAAATTATCAAATAGGGCGTTCGCTGGAGTTTTGAAGGAATCAAAACTCCAGCCGTCGGGCTTTTCAGGGTTCCGGCTTTCGCCTTCATTGCCTGCTGGCTCAGGCAACAGCTTCGCTGCCCTTACAATCCCTAACGCAAAAAAATCAAAAGTTTCCGGACATTCATGGCTGGAAAAGGCATTAATATTTTATGAAAACAAAAGAATCATTATTCAAATTAATATTCCTGGTTTGTGCCGCATTTTCAATTCTGGCAGTACTAATGATTTGTCTCTTTCTTTTTGCCAGCGGAATACCGGCCATTCACAAAATCGGAGCCATTGACTTTCTTATGGGACACAAATGGAAACCAGGAAATGACACATTCGGAATTTTCCCCATGATTGCTGGAAGTGTGTACGTAACAGCAGGGGCTATTCTTTTTGGTGTTCCAATTGGACTCATGACTGCAATATTTCTTTCGAGGTTTTGCCCGAAAGGACTGCATGGACCCTTGAAAAACGGAATTGACCTGCTTGCCGGAATTCCAAGCGTAGTATACGGCTTTTTCGGACTCATGGTAATTGTTCCCTTTGTAAGAAACGCATTCGGAGGAAACGGAAGCTCAGTTCTTACTGCATCCCTTCTCCTTGGAATGATGATTCTGCCAACCATAATTTCAGTATCAGAAAGCAGCCTCAACGCAATTCCATCATCCTACTATGAAGGTGCCAGGGCACTTGGAGCAACACACGAAGGCGCTGTGTTTAAGGTAATGCTTCCGGCAGCAAAACCTGGAATACTTGCAGGAGTAATTCTTGGCATAGGAAGAGCAATCGGAGAAACAATGGCAGTAATCATGGTAGCTGGAAACCAGGCAAGAATTCCTGATTCAATCCTGAAAGGAGTCAGGACCCTTACAGCAAATATTGTCATTGAAATGGGATATGCAACAGACCTTCACAGGGGAGCCCTCATTGCAACAGGTGTTGTTCTTTTTGTGTTCATTATTGGAATCAATATGATATTCAACGCAGTCAAAAGCCACGGAATGAACAAGTGATGAGGTTCTTGCATTTTCTTTCTAAAAAAAATTTCGTAAAAACATGACAGGAGAATTTTATGATGAAAAATGAGTTAGGGATTGGAGAGGCGGCGAAGACGTTGTTTGCACTGGCAAACAATGGAGCGGAAGCGGAACCTCGCAAAGCCCGGCGACAGCTTGCTGGCGCAACTTCCATGAAAACAAAAAGCCTGTTGGCAAGATTAGGAGTTTATTTGTGTGCATCGGTGACCCTGGGAATTTTACTTTTTATGCTGGGTTACATTCTTGCAAAAGGAATCCCATATCTGGACCCGTCTCTTTTTGCACTGGAATACACATCAGAAAATTGTTCCGTGACACCAGCTCTTGTGAACACTCTTCTGATGACAATTCTAGCACTGCTCATAGCATGCCCCCTTGGAATAGGATCTGCAATTTATCTTGCTGAATATTCGAAAAAGGAAAACAGGTTTGTAAGAATCGTCCGGTTAACGACTGAAACACTTACGGGAATTCCTTCCATTATTTACGGATTGTTTGGCATGCTGCTGTTTGTGGGATTTCTGCACTGGGGATATTCAATTCTGGCAGGAAGCTGTACCGTTGCAATAATGATTCTTCCGGTAATCATGAGAACCACGGAAGAAGCCCTGTATTCAGTTCCTGATTCATTACGTGAGGGAAGCTTCGGACTTGGAGCCGGAAAACTAAGAACCGTTTTTAAGATTGTGCTGCCAGGTGCAATTCCAGGAATCTTAGGCGGAATAATTCTTGCAATTGGACGCGTAGTCGGAGAAACTGCCGCACTCATATACACTTCCGGAACAGTAGCACAAATTCCAGGCGGGATATTTGAATCTGGAAGAACACTTGCCGTGCACATGTATGTTTTGAGTTCAGAAGGACTGCATACAGGTCAGGCATTTGCAACATCAGTTGTGCTTCTTCTCATGGTTTCGGGAATTAATCTTCTGGCAGGGATTGTAGCAAGAAAAATCGGGAAGTAGTTTGCCTTTGCAAGTGCAGGATTTCCAGAAGCGGCAACAGCGGTGACCACTAAGCCCATTTTTCGTCAAACATTGTTCCATAAAATGGTTTCAGCTGGGCAAAGTCAAAACCGCTGAAACTAAAAATGTTATTAATAGAAGAAATCGTTTTATTTTATTTCCTGCTGATTTTAAATATTTTTCATCAGTAACTTTTTTAAAGCCACTAAAAAAATACATGAAGAAAATCTCATGAAGAAAAACTCATCAAGGCAAAAAAATTTTGATAAATGAAACTTTTGATGCTATAATTTAAATATTGGAGGAAAGATTTATGGCATGTTGTAAAAAAGCTGCACCTGCAGAAATCAAGGAAAAAACTCCGGCACAAAAAGCCGTTGATACAAGAAGGAAAAACATCATTGCAGAACAAAAGGAAATGCTGGACAAATCGACTTCTGCTGCTGCTCACAAACAATGGATCACAAAGAAAAACAATGAGATTTCTGCAAAAGATGAAAAAATTGCAAAACTTATGCTGGAAAAGAAAGATTTAAAGGCAGAAATCAAAAAACTTCAGGTTGAAAACAAGGCTTTGACAAAGGAAATTGCAAGACTCGAAAAAAAACTTACATCAAAGACTACTGCAAAACCAGAAGAGAAAACAACTGCAGCAAAGGCACCTAAAAAAGCAAAACCTGCAAAGTAATGTAATTTTCAAGAATAATTTTACCAGCCTGTCCTATGAACTATAAGGCGGGCTTTTTTTATTGAAAACCCTGTGTCTGGATTTTCAAAATCACAAAATTTTTCATTTCATTCAAAAATATCCGAATAAAATTTCACCCAAACTTTACCATTTCTTAATCAAATCATTACATGAGCATCCTAAACTGTGGCCATGGAAAAAATCAAAATTGAAAACCTGGATTTATTCTACGGGAACTTTCATGCACTCAAGAAAATAAACTTGAACATTGAGCCTAATGAAATTACTGCATTCATCGGACCAAGCGGATGCGGTAAATCAACACTGCTAAAAAGCCTCAACAGAATGAATGACATGATTGAAGACTGCAAGATTACCGGGAAAATTACTCTGGACGGCGAAAATATTTTTGACAGCCACATGGACGTTAACCTGCTGCGAAAAAAAGTTGGAATGGTATTTCAAAAGCCCAATCCATTTCCAATGAGTATTTACGACAACATTGCCTACGGTCCAAGAACCCATGGAATAAAACGAAAATCTGAGCTTGATGAAATAGTTGAACAGTCTTTGAAAAATGCTGCTATCTGGGATGAAATGAAAGACAATCTGAAGAAATCAGCACTGGCATTAAGCGGCGGACAACAGCAGAGACTTTGCATTGCACGTGCCCTTGCAGTTGCTCCTGACGTTCTGCTTATGGATGAGCCTACTTCTGCACTAGATCCAATTTCCACATCAAAAATTGAAGACTGTGTAATGGAGTTGAAAGAAAAATACACAATTATAATTGTAACCCACAACATGCAGCAGGCTGTTAGAATCAGTGACAAAACAGTTTTCTTTTTGCTCGGAGAAATAATTGAAGCTGGAAACACTGAGCAGATTTTCAGCATGCCTAAAAACAAAAAAACAGAGGATTACATCACAGGAAGGTTTGGTTAATATGCGCGAGAAATATGAAGAAGAACTTCGAAAATTAAACACAGCAATTATAACCATGGGAAAAATGATTGAGGTTGCCATTGAAAGCTCTATTCTGGCTTTGATGTCACATGACTCAAGTTCGGCAGATGCAATTATAAAGGCTGATGATGCAATTGATGAAAAGGAAAAAGAAATAGAACAGCTATGCATTAAACTTCTGTTGCAGCAGCAGCCTGTGGCCACCGACTTAAGATTCATTACATCCGCACTCAAAATGGTTACAGACATGGAAAGAATCGGAGACCATGCAGAAGATATTGCAGACTTAATGAAAAAAATGTACACATCCGGCAATTCAAATAAAGATGTTCTTGGGAAATTCATCAATTCCAAACTTAATGAAATGGGAAATGAAATCCAGGAAATGCTCAATGACAGCATCAATGCCTACACAAACCGGGACATTGTTCTTGCAAAGAAAGTTATTTCAAGCGATGACATTGTTGATAATCTGTATCACCAGATAAAGAAAGAACTTGTTGTGCAGATTCAAAGCAAAACAAAATCCGGTGAGCAAATTGCAGACTATCTTTTAATTGCCAAATATTTTGAAAGAATCGGTGATCACGCAACGAAAATTGCAGAATGGGTTATTTTTGCAATGGTTGGTGATTTGAAATGAGTCCAAGAAAAAATCTTTCAACAATTTTCGGGTGCCTGATTATTTCGATTATTCTTCTGGCAATTCCAACTGGATTTGAAGGAGCATTGCAGTTTAGGGATGCAGAAAAATGCAGGGTACTTGTTGAAGAAGTTGACAACTCAAAACTAATCGACACTGGACTCATAAGAACCGGGCAGCAGGTTTGTTCAGTAAAAATTCTCTCCGGAAAATTCAAGGGACAACTGACAGAAGGCTGGAACATGCTGGGCGGTTCTCTTTCACAAGACAAGCTTTTCAGACCTGGAGATATAGTTCAGGCAATCGTTCACTATGAAACCAGTAAATCTGGAACAGTATTTCATTCAGTCAACCTGATAGACTATTACAGGCTAAAAGTAGAATTCATACTAGCAGTTGCCTTTGCAGTTTTTTTGATTTCATTTGCAGGGATGACTGGCATACGATCTGTATTTTCATTTGTAATTACAATTCTTGTTCTGTGGAAAATTCTTGTGCCATTCTATCTGAAGGGTTTCAATCCAATAATGACCGGAATTGTAGTTGTAGCCATAATGACTTTTATAATTCTTGCACTGGTGTACGGTTTTGACAAACGTCTTGTTTCTGCATTTTCTGGTTCCATGACAGGCATTTTATTTGCTGCAATCTTATCTTTTGTCTTCACAAAAAAATTCCACATACATGGAGCCGTAATGGCAAACTCAGAAAGTCTGCTGTATTCAGGCTTCCAGAATCTGAACCTGACACAAATTTTCATGGCTTCAGTGTTTATTGGAGCAAGCGGATCTGTCATGGATTTAAGCGTAGACATTACCAGTGCCGTTTATGAAGTTGTAACAACAGCGCGAAAAAAAGGAGTTCCAGTTACAAAACGTGAAGCAGTCAAATCCGGCATGGCTGTTGCACGTGCTGCCATGGGAACAATGACAACTACACTACTTCTTGCCTACTCTGGAACATGCATTGCACTCCTGATGGTTTTCATGGCTCAGGGAACACCAGTTTACAACATTCTGAACAATAACGTGGTTTCTGCAGAAATCATCAACACAATTGCCGGAAGTTTTGGTTTAGCCATGACTGCTCCAATTACAGCACTGATTTCAGGAACAGTTTTACGTTAGTTGCCATTATACTGCATTACAGCATACATTTTTCAAAGACATTTTCTTACAAACAATATTTTTACAAACACTTAACAAACACTTCATTAACCCTTAACACTAATTGAGTAAACTAAGTCCATCACCTGAAAACAGGACAAATTATATTTTGTCAAATTCAAAACAGGTGAAGAGGTTTTTTATGAAAAAAATTATGACAGTTTTGGCGGCATCTGCTTTTGTATGCAGTGCACTTTCAGCACAGTCCATTAAACTTGTGAACACATTTGGTGGTGACAGTGACAACACAGGTGGTTCTGATTTATTTGTTTTTGAAAATCAGAAAGATGATGATGGTAACTACAAGGACGACTACTCAAACACAACTCGAGTAAGTGACAGGCTGCAGCTTGATGTAAGCGATAAAAAGTTCGATGCAAGACTCAGAACAGAAATTGCAGCCACAAAACTTAACGGTAAGGAAAGCACAATTCGATTCCGCGGTTATGGCCGCTTCAAGCCGGTGGATCAGTTCAATTTAATTGCTGGAAATGATTTTTTCACAAAGGTTCCGGTAAACGCAGGATACCTTGTTGCAAATGATGACTATCCAAAATATGCAAGAATTCTCCAGAACGGTTTTGGTGCAATCAGCAACTGGAATCTTCTTGATGACGGAAACTTAAGACTTAGTTTTGCAGGCGGTCTTAAGGGAACTGACGATTCAATCAATGACAGGGATAAGCGAGGTCTTGATTTTGGTTTCAACGCTGAATCAAAGGACCTGGTAACCATCGGTGGTTCATTCCAGAATGTCATGGGAGATGAGCTTTCTGCAAGTATCTTTGTTGGCTTGAAGGCTATTGAAAACCTTACTTTGAATGCCGGATATATCTACAACTGTACTGACACGGATTTTATTTCCAGTTCAGCTAAAAATGCACTCAGCCTTTCAGCTGGTTACAATTTCCAGGATCTCGGTCTCTTCCTTTGTGCAGATGTTGTTTCAGGAATTGGAAACGAATATCTTGATAATGGAGAAACAGAAAAATACGTAAAGGATGACAATGATTTGACTCCTTTCCAGACAACATTGCGAGTCGCATACAAATTGAATGATTCTGTAGAACTCGGTGCAAAAGCAGAATTATCCATGATGATCGGTGACAGTGATTCTACTAAAACTGAAATATATCCAAATGTGACTTATGGTTTGCCTAACAATTTCGGAACTCTTTCAACTGGTATCCGAGTTTCAACTGACAATGATGGCATCGCAAAATTCGCAATTCCAGTAACCTGGAAATGCACTCTTGCAGATATTAAGAAATAGGCCTTTTCCCTGAGCTGCGATTCGGGTCGCTTAGGGCCTCCTTTTTTTCCGATATTCCTGGCTAAATCAGTATCTGATATGATTTTAGAAAGAGAATATCGGATTTTTTTTTTTAAGACCACATAGTTTTAACCAGAAGTAATCCTGTTCAGAAGATTTATTACTCAGCTGATTGATTTTGATAATTCTTATTGACCCAAACGGATATCCGGGAAAACAATTCAAACTGACTTCACCTTCCACCCGCACATCCCTTTTCCAAATTTCAAAAAGACATTTTTCAACTTCGCGGTTTGGAATTCCTAAAGTGTACAGTTCTGAATCGTTATAGTAATCTTTTATTGTAAGGTAGCCGCTTTGATACAATAGTGGGAGAACGTTTTCGCTTTTCGGGTCGTAATTTTTGAATGCCGATTGGCAAAAATCTGTTTTCCATAATTCCAGTTATAGCACAATTTCGCCTGCAAGTTCAAAACCTTTTTTTGCAGCAATGACAGCAATAAATTCGTTGATGATGGCTGCGGCTGCGATTGTACCCTGTACTATCTGCACTAAAATCTGGCTGCCTGCAAGTGTTGAACAGATTATTCCTGTAAATACAAGAGAAACACCTGAATGTGGCAGCAATGTTAATCCAAGATTATTGCAAACTGTTTTTGGCAAATTTGTAATTTTTGCACCTGTTCTTGCACCAAAATATTTTCCAAAAGCACGTGCAGCAATATAAATAAATGTGTACAATCCGGCTCCAAGTATAAGGTGATAATCCAAAGGTGAACCCAAATCAACAATGGCTGCCAAAAGCGAAACGGCAAGAACAGGCGAAAAATGATGATTAATTTTTGCCAGCTGTTCCTCTGTTACCATATTTGAAAATACTGCAGAAAAAGAAACTCCCATCAGCATATAATTTAACGCTATACTGGAAAAAAGATGGCGATTTATAAGATATCCTGATGTCATTGTAATTGTTATACCCAAGAGTACGACTGCGAGTGTCGTGATTTTTGAATGACATTTTTTTAACAGGAGTCCGATTGGAAAACCAACAATTGCACCTATGACAATAGGGAGAAAAATCATCACTGGTATCATATAAACTGGGATTGAACCGCCAGAAACCATTCGTGCCACAATTGAATTAACAGTAAAAAATACGGCAATTCCGACTACGTCATCTAGAATTGTCATTGGAAGCAGAGTATCTGTTACAGGCCCTTTTGCATTAAATTCTTTTACAATAGATAAAGCCGGGGCTGGAGCAGTAGCAAGAGCAATGCCTCCGAAAACAAATGCCAGAAAAACAGGAATATTTGTGAAATAAAAAACAATTCCAAAAACGAGAGAAACTGTTACAAAAGTTCCCAGTGACTGTGTCAAAGTGGTGATAATCAGAGCCTTGCCGGAAGATTTCAGTTTTTTCCAAATCAGTTCAGAACCAAGCATTACTCCAAATGAACATTGCATCCACATAATTATTGTTTTATACCATGATGCTTCCAGAACTTTCTGCGGCAACAAACCAACTGCATGCGGTCCGAATATCATTCCGACAATCAGCCATCCTAAAATCGCAGGCATTTTTATCTTTTTGATAAGATTTCCTGCTACGAAGGCAATAATTAAAATTAAAATCCATCGCAAAACATCTACAACCATTTTATCTTCTCACTAATAAAAAAAAGTATATTTACAAGGATACTTTATGTCTATTGAATATGTAAAAGCGAAAAATTTATGTTTGTTTTTGTGCAGAGGTTTTGGAGAATGTAAAAAACATCAGCGCCAGTGTTCGCCGTCGTAATACCAGGTGTATCTTCATGTTGTCGTAAAGTATTTCGTCAGGAATACCGCCGAAGAATTCAAATGCCTTGATGTGACAGTATAAAAGAGTTGCACTGTCCATTCTTGAATATCCGGCTTCTTCCATGTCTTCTGCAGACTGGATGTCATACTCAGACAGAAAGCCTTTTATTATTTCTCGTTTACCTTCTGTCATTTCCACGTTTTGAATTTACAAAAAAGATTTTCACAGGCTCGCATTATTCTTGAAAAAAAATCATCTCGTTATTAATAACATTACAGCTGGGTAGATAAAATTAACCGTATAGTTTAGAAAATAATTAAATTTACGAGACAAAGTTTAATACTTATTCCAATGTCTCTTGACATATCGCTTGTAAGCCTTAAAATCCTTTGCATAAACTTTCGGAAATTTATCACAACTGCAAGCCAATTCGTAAGAAGCATTATCTAGCCATTTGATACTTTCTAGAAGTTCATCATGCTGTATGCTCAAATTTTTCCAATGAATGATTCTTTCATGGTGAGATACACGATTTCTAAGAATACGGATTTTATCAAATCTTGCTTGTAAATTCTTGATATTTCTTTGAACTGCAGGAACACCTTTGAAACATGTCTTTATAATCTTACTCTGAAAAGAAGCTTGTGAATAACGAGGTGTTAAAAGGGAAGTCCAGAAACCGAAAGTTAATTCTGAGACAATTCTATCGTGGATAACAGGCTTCCCTTTTTTCTGAATCTTATGTTTTGCATCATTGATATTTTTCATGGATGTAGAATCTAGAGTTAGAATATCATACCAGTTATCTGCACCAGCAACGGTACACAAAACTTTATCTATTGCGTTACGAAATGTTACTTCAAAAATATTCAAAGAGGAATAAAGACTTTTACAAACTTCGATGTTATATAAATAGCGGGCAAGACAAGTCAGATTATCTGCTCCATCTTGCTTATAAACAGAAAGTCGTGAAGAGGTAAAAGAGTTCTCTATTTCAGAATAAAACCGTGTATTCATATCGTATTAATTCCATGTTGCTTTTTCGTAGAAAGACTGTTATATTTAAATCGTGAGCCGCGGAAATCCTTCTCCTGCTTATGCAGTGGGTGCTTTGCACCAATAGGGACCGCGGACTTCTTTTTTAGCGACACTGTCTACATTTTTTAATCTAACAAATTCATAGGAAACTTTCTATATTAGCCGTCGCAGGTAAGTCCAAGAATCACATAGTCGGCAAGCTTACGTATTACTCCGTTGTCACGAACTGAGTAATGAATGGCATCAATGTAAATCATTTGAATCGATGTTGTTTATGTTTTTTGACCTTTTTTTGCAACCTGAGGTTCAAAAGAAGAACGGCGATCCAGAGGGCTTCTTCGATATCTTCTTCCTCTTCAGTCTGCATGCCTTCTACAATTTTTTCTTCACGAACTTTGTTCCCAAGAACTTCCATTTGAACTTAATTATTCAGACAGTCCTCCAGCAGTAAAACTTTTTCCTTAATTTTATCTGAAAATATTTTTACCTATTCTTAACTTCATCTTCACTATCTTTTTACACAAGCAGGATAAATTATCCTCGTCATCTAAGAAAAGATTCTAAATACAAACTGATGACAAGGAATTATATGAAAAGGAAAAACATTAAAACTGCAGCATCATTTATTCTTTTTGCTGCCATGGGACTTTCTGCACTTCATGCAGAAACAAAAATCAAGGTTGCTCCAGAATCAAAGGGAACTCCTAAATATGTTTTCGTATTTATTGGAGACGGAATGAGCTATCCGCAGATTCAAAGTGCCGCATATTACACAGGTAAAGATGCTGGCGGAATCGTTGATGTGGTAAAAAAATCAGAAAGACCGTCAGACTCTCCAGAAATGAAAGCTTTAAGTTTCTATCAGTTTCCGGTAGCAGGATCAGCAAGCACTTACGATGCAACATCATTTGCTCCAGACTCTGCATCAACTGCAACATCAATCTTCACTGGTTACAAAACACACTCTTCTTCAATCAATGTGGACATTACAAAAAAAATCAAATACCGCACAATTGCAGAACAGCTTCGTGATCAGAAAAAATGGAAGATCGGAGTTATTTCAAGTGTAAACTTAAACCACGCAACTCCAGCAGCAACTTATGCCCATCAGGCTAGCCGTAAGTCAAACTATCCGATCGGACAGGAACTTGTTGCTTCAAACTTTGACTATTTTGCCGGTGGTGCTTTAATGGAACCACAGGACAAAAACAAAGATAAAACTTCAATTTACGATCTTGCAAAAAACGCCGGATATAAGGTTTGCTTTGACCAGAAATCAGCAGCCGGACTCAAGAATGGAGACAAAGCCCTTGTTATTGCTGAAACTCTTGCTGACTCAGACTCCATGAGCTACGACAACGACCGTAAGAAAGGCGAATGGGCTTTACGCGATTATGTTCGCAAAGGAATCGAAGTTCTTGATAACAAGACAGGTTTCTTCATGATGGTAGAAGGTGGAAAAGTTGACTGGGCTTGCCACGCTAATGATGCCCGCTCTTCAATTGCCGACACACTTGCTTTAAGTGAAGCCGTAGAAGAAGCAATTTCCTTCTATAATAAACACCCTAAAGAAACTTTGATTCTTGTAACTGCAGACCACGAAACAGGTGGACTTACAATCGGTTATGCAGGAACAGACTACAATCTTTTCTTCCGCACATTGGACAGCCAGAAAATTTCTTATGCTAAGTTTGATTCAGACTATGTTGCAGCTTACAAGAAAAACGGCACAAGCTTTGAAGCTGTTATGAAAGATGTAGAAAAACTTTTTGGCCTTAAACTTCCAGGAAGCAATGGCAGCGATAAAAATGGTGGACTTGTTCTTACAGATTACGAACTTGGCCGCATTAAAACAGCTTACGAAAAAACAATTAAAAATGATAAAACCCGTAACCAGATGGAATACGACATTTACGGAACTTACGAACCACTTACAATCACAATCACTCACGTGCTCAATGCAAAAAGTGGTCTTGGTTGGACTAGCAACAGCCACACAGGACTTCCAGTTCCAGTATTTGCCCTTGGTGCAGGTCAGGAAGAATTCAAAGGCTTTTACGACAACACAGAAATCTACAAGAAAATGGCAAAACTTGTGAAGGTTGTAAAAGACTAATCAGCAAAAATACTTATGGTTAAGATAAAAAGCTTATTGTTTTTTATCTTAACTTTTTTTCGGAAAAACTTCGGCGACATTAAATTGAAAATGCGCAAAGGGCATATCGAAGGAATCTGTAAAGGAAAATGTAATGCAAAACTAACCTCTAATTACAAACAGATTCTGCATAACATGGATCGAATGAGCAACAGATGTGTAAACCTGGCAGATACAAAAAAAAATCCAATTGAAAAAATTCTTCTGGAAGAAAAATTTGAGTGAGGTAAAAATATGAGTTGCTATACAAACAGAGAACTTTCATGGATTGATTTTAATGAAAGAGTATTAAACGAAGCAGGAAATCCTAAAGTTCCGCTTGCCGAGCGCCTGACATTTGCTTCGATATATCAATCCAACCTTGATGAATTTTTCATGGTCAGAGTTGGAACTCTTATGGTTCAAATGAGCAGCACAGAAGTAGTCAGAGAAAATAAAACAGGAATGACAAGCCGCGAGCAGGTTGAAGCCATTTTGAACAAGGTAAAGAAACTTGAAATCAAAAAGGCTGTCATCTATGAAAACCTGATGAAAGAGCTCGAAAATCATAATCTGAATCTTGTAAATTTCAATAAACTCACGGAATCGGATGCTAAGGCACTTGAATCTTTCTTTGATGCTGATATTGCTCCTTACCTAAGTCCAATCATTGTTGGAAAACAACAGCCTTTTCCATTCCTCGCAAACAAAGAACTTAATGCAATTGTTCTCCTAAAAAACAAAAACGGGAAAAACAAAATGGGAATAGTTCCGTGTTCAAATACTATTTTCCCTCGATTGATTTCAGTCCCATCAAAACCAGGAACATTCATGCTGTGCGAAGAACTTATCCTGCATTTTGTTTCAAAACTTTTTGGGAACTATTCAGTTGGTGAAAAATCAATTATAAGAATTACACGTAATGCAGACATTGAAGCCACAGATGTTTTAGATGAAGACCTGGACTACAGAAACATGATGGAACATCTGGTAAAGCAGCGAAAAAGAATGAGTCCAATTCGTCTTGAATTAAGCAGAGTAATCAATGACAAGGCAAAAAAAGAGTTGCTTGAAATTCTTGGAATTTCGGAACTGCACATGATAAATGTTGAAACACCACTGGATCTGAAATTTGTATTTGAATTGCAGAATATCCTGAGAAATAAAAAGGAACTTTTTTACAAGCCACGAACTCCACGCAACTCCCCATTTGTTAATATAAAGGTAACTATTCAGCACCTAAAATCCCAGGCATAATGCAGGAGTTCCAGCAAAGGCA